>ERZ827488.173-NODE-173-length-100594-cov-15.842191_pt1 | contig 100594 bp, 97 predicted proteins | sample MGYA00519771_ERZ827488 | MGnify/ENA primary metagenome ERZ827488 (study PRJEB31778, sample SAMEA3449323) | human gut metagenome | biome: human gut; feature: human-associated habitat; material: faeces | place: United Kingdom | collected 2010/2012 ... | reverse complement strand
ATAGTTTACAGTTTATACAAGGACATAGTTTACACTTTTCATATTTAAACATCCCTACAAACCCAAATTTATAGAAATAATTATCAAATCACACAATAGAATTTATAAAAGAAAAAAGTGGCAGAATGTTCTACCACTTTAAAATACACTTATTAAACTAGAAATATACTTATTCAATTAGAAAATATAACTGTTGCTAGATACAATAAAAGTCACCTTTATTTGTATCATTCATTTCTATTAAATCTTCAATAGTGAACTTATCCACATAATTAGTAACCACAGTATAAAGACCTTTCCAGAAAGGTAAAGTCTGGCACATTGAAGCAAGTTCACAAGTATTTTCTTCTGTTTCAAGGCAAGGAATCGGAGCTAAAGAACCCTCAATAAATCTTAGCACATCACCAACAACAATATTACTTGCCGGTCTGGATAGCTTATAACCACCGGAATGACCTCTAAGACTGTTTAAGAAACCACCTTTATTCAGCATACCAACAATGGTTTCCATATATTTAATAGAAATTTTCTGTCTTTCGGAAATGCTTTTAATTGAAATATAACCATCCTTTGCGTTAATAGCAAGGTCAATTAAAATTCTCAATGCATATCTACCTTTGGTGGAAACTTTCATTTTCTCTCTCCTTTCCCTACTTTTTCTATAGGAATAGTTATATTTTAACAGAGAGATAAGAAAAAATCAAGCCTTCTTTATCTTATTATCAACAATTACTACATTGTCACCAACATTAATATCCATTTGATAAAGATACATATCCCCTTGCTTAATGACTTTTTTGTTGTTGTCTTCATCAAGCAGTATCACTTCATCCATTGGCACTTGACCATCAGGCAAACCCTCACAACCAAAGTCAGGTTCAATAATATCAAGAACTTTGTAAATCATTACTTCACCAATTTAATAATCTTCTCAATATCTTCTTTTGGTCTGTAACCAACTACAGAATCAATGATTTCACCATTTTTAATAACAACAATGGTTGGAATACTTACAATCTTGAAAGCATTTGAAAGTTCAGGTTCTTCATCAACATTGACTTTACAAACCTTTACATCAGGATAATCCTTTGCAACTTCTTCAACTACAGGTGCCATCATCTTGCAAGGACCACACCAAGTTGCCCAAAAGTCAATTACTACTACCTTTTCAGTTTCCATAACCTCATTATGGTAGCTATCTTTAGTTAAATTAATAATACTCATATTTTTCACCTTATTTTTCTTTATAGTATAGCATACAGTGACAATAGCCCTCAAAGTTAGGGTCGGCAATTTGTTCTCTAAACTCCTTGCACATACACTTGTAGTCCTCTGTTTTTTCTCTTCTACAAGGGCAATAGCCACCCTTTTCTTTAAGACCTTGTTTTACTGCCTCTACTATTTCTTTATTTTCATTGTATCTTATTTTCATTTTCGTAACCTAAAAATTTTAATTTTGAATATATGATTTTATTGTGCATCTCTATACAATTGCAAGCAAACTTTTTCGGGCAAACACTTAAGTGAACATCAAAGAAAACGAGCCATAGGCGAAGTTTGATTTGCTAATGAGAACTTATGCAAAAGTTTTTAGAATTAAAAACTTTTGCAGTGAATCCCCTACAACTGTAAGCCGTAATTCTGTAGTAAAGTCTCTACAACTGCAAACCATAGTTTGATACAAAATTATTTTGCACAAGCTGTGAAAGGTAAAGTCTTGTCGTACTTTTGGAATACCTTTTTATATGTATTATAAACTTCCTTATATTCAGGTAGGTACTCCTTGATTTCACTACTGCTGAAAGGAATAATCAAATGGTCTCTCCATGTTGCTTGGTTAAAGTAACAGTAAAGTAGATTATTCTCTAGGTTTTCAAAAGTGATTTTTGTTTTACCGTCTTTAGTAGTTTTCTTAACTGTCATAGTAGCAAGAATACTTGTTACCTTGTTATAATTTTCGTCTTGATACTGTGAACATAATAGATTACCCATTGAGTAATAAACCAAAGTATCACCAATATATCTTGCAGGTTCAATTACATGAGGGTGAGTACCAATTACTAGGTTAACACCATTATCAGCCAGGAACTGTGCCATATCATCCTGATATTCTGATTCATCAGGCATATATTCAACACCGGCATGCATACCAACAATTAAGAAGTCAACATTATCTCTTACTGCTTCAATATCTTTCTTAACTTGCTTTTTATATGCTTGATACTTAGTATCCTTTGCAGGGTCATTAATTTCCAGGTCGATTGGCCAAACATTAACCATATATTCCTTACCATCCGGTACAGGAATACCGTTTGTGCCATATGTATAGTCAAGCATTGTATATTTAATGTCGTTACATTCAAGTACATTTACTGCATCTCTGTCTGCTTGGCTATCATAAGTACCCATCATATATACATTATGTTCTTTTCTTTGCTTGTCCCAATATTTACAAGAATTTAGGATACCCTCTTCACCACCATCCATTGAATGGTTAGTAGCAGTTGAAACCAGGTTATAACCTAGGTCAACCATAGCGTCACCGGCTTCTTGTGGACTGACAAATAGTGGATAATCGGAAAGTCCCATTTCTGTACCACCAAGGATTGTTTCTTGGTTATAGTAGTTTACATCACACTTAGAAGTAAACTGCCTTAGGTTCTTAACCATTGGTTTAAAGTTATATCCATTGCCACCGGCAAGTTCATTTGCACCTTTATAAATTGAACTATAAATAATATAGTCACCGGCAATAGACATATTAAATGAACTTTCTGTTGCTTTTGCTGTTGTTGTAGTCTGTGGTTTTGTTTCGTTAGTATCACCCTTGTTGCTACAACCTTTTGCACAAGAAGTAATACCAACAATTATTACAATGAGAAGTACAACTAAAATTCCTAAACCCACAAAAGGAATCATTGAATACTGTCTTTTGTTGCCTCTCTTATCTACATATCCTCTTCTAGCCACTTTTACCCTCCAAATTAATTGTCTTTCTTTCGTTGTATGTGATAACAAATTTTTGTAAGTTGTTTATTCGGTAAAAATCTCATAAAGAAATTAGCACTTTTCATTGTAAATGATGGCATAATAATCATCTTATTCTTTAGTGCATTGTCTATGGCATACTTTGCAGCATAAGTTTGGTCAATACCTTTAATTGCAAAGTTAACACCGGCAACTTTGTTAAACTCTGTTTTAACAGGTCCGGGACAAAAACAACTGATATGAACATTGCTTTTCTTTCTTCTAAGTTCTTCATATATACCTTCGCTAAGTCTTACAACATAGTTCTTTGAGGCATAATATGAACTCATAAGAGGTCCTGCTAAGAAACCTGCTGATGATGCTACATTAAGGATATGACCTTTATCTTTCTTGATAAAGTCCCTTAAAAACAGCTTAGTAAGAATATGAACTGCTGTAATGTTGGTATTGATAAGGTCAATTTCTCTATCCAAATCAATATTAGCAAATTCTCCGTAAATACCAAAACCGGCATTATTAATAAGAAAATCTATATTTTCATTAGCAGTTTCTTCATAAAGTTTCTTTGCGTTTTCAGGTACAGACAAATCTGTTGTGATTATCTTTACCTCAGGTTTACCTATTAAACTTTTCTTTAGCTTAACAAGGTTTTCTTCTCGTCTGGCTACAAGAATAAGTGAATAGCCTTTACTAAAAAGATACTTAGCCATTTCTCTACCCATTCCGGAACTTGCACCGGTAATAAGAGCCTTCATTTAATCACCAATTTCTAAAAATTATCCTTCAAGAACAACTTTGTCTTTTTCTAATTCTTCTTCATTTTCAGGCATACCAAGGTCATCTTCGTTGATAATATCCTTAGTGTATGTTCTCCACTTAGTAACCTTTTTGCCACCGATAGTATGCTTATAAAAATGTTGGGCATCTTTGTTCCATTCTAAACATTCCCACTTAATTTTTACACAATCATGGACTTTAGCTACCTTTTCGCATACATCAAAGAACTTTGTACCGATACCTTGTCCTCTATAAGCACTTCTTACATAAATGTCTTCAATGTACATTACCTTTTTCATAGGGAATGTTGCAATCTGGAAGAAGTATGTACAGAAACCAACAATTTCGCCATCAATCTCAGCCTTTAGAATATGCAATAGTTTTTCTTCAAAAACCATTTTTCCTATTTCATCAGGTGAAGCTGTGTGGTAGTCTTCCATTCTTTCAAATGTAGCAAAATGCTTATATAGACGATAAATAAGGTCTAAATCCTTTTCTTCAATATAACTTACTTTTAATTTTCCCATTTTATGTTCTCCTCTTTTACAAATAATTCTATAGTAGAATTATAAGTTGAAAACTTCTAAGTCATCAGGCACATAAAGGCTGCCTGAATAAAACTCTTTTCCCTCTTTTGTATATAGTTCTTTTCTGTTAGTGATGTTCTTATCCTCTGTATGATAAAGAATAAGGTTCTTTACATTAAGTTTCTCAGCTAAGATACAAGCATCCTTTACTGTTGAATGGTGCTTTTCATATGGATGGAACTTTTCCCTATCTTCATAAAGGCAGAAAGCCTCATGTAGTAGATATGTACTATCCTGTACATATTCTTTTTCCACTTCATTATATGGTTCATCACCACAACAAGTTAACTTATCTTTACCGTAATACATAGTAAAACCAAACTGCTTTGTCTTAGTAGAATGAATATCAAAGAACTTTACTTTATTGCCTAGGATAGTAACTTCATCACCATCTTCAACAGAGATTAGGTGAAACTTTTTTCCTATATAATCAATCTGTTTAGGTTGAAGTAACATAGTAGCAATGTCAGTAATTATCTTTATTAATTCACTATGGGCATAAAGATTAACTTCTTTATCGAAAGTACCTCTGCTCATATTCTGAGTAAATACTCTAACCAGCCATATAATACCGGTGATATGGTCAATGTGCTTATGTGTTACAAAGATATTTTTGATTTTCTTCCAATCAATATTTGCCTTTTCAAGTTGGCTTAGGATTTGGTTTCCTCCACCACCATCAACTAGGAAATACTCATCATTTTGTTCAATTGCAAAACAAGTATTGTAGCACTTAGTTACCATTGCATTACCTGTACCTAATATAGTTAATTTCATAAATTCACCTCTTTAACTACATACGATTACATTATATCATTTACAAAGATTTAACACAATATATATTTTTGCATAACTATATATTGTTGCATAAAAAGTTATATTGAAAATTTTTGCAGAAAAAAAGACGGAATAAATCCGTCTTAAGTATAGTAATAATCATCTTTCTAAAATGGTGCAATAGTCGGAATAAAATTTCTGGCTACCGAATATATTACTGACAATATAATTAAAGTGTAAATAAACTTATTGCTATGTATAGGAAAATGAAAATTCTTTCCAAATACCTTTAACACCAATTCAATATAGTACATTAATGCAAGGACTATACCAACAATTATAAAAGCATTTTGCCTTAATGAAAGTAAAAAATCAAAATGCAATAAAGCAATAACCGACCTAGTCATTCCACATCCGGGACAATTAATATGGAAAAGTGTATATGTTATACATGGTGGCAAGGAAATATTATTTACCACATATACTGCCAATATATATAATAAGAAAACTACTAATAAGGGTACTAAAAACACCAGTACCTTTTTTACAATACTTTTATTCATAACTTTCCTAACAAAAAAGACGGACAACAGCCCGTCTTTTAGATTAACATAATTAACTATTAATAATATCTACCAGTATTATATACAGCACTAAATGAACCATAAACTACTAGTACATAAATTAAGTAAATTGCCCATATTGCAAGTGCAATAATAGAAAGTACAATACCTGCAGTAGCCATACCGTTATCTGTTGGCTTTTTCTTACGAGAAAGGACACCAAGAACAATACCTACAATTGAGCAAACTGAACCACAACAGAAGAAAGAAACAATACCTAGAACTAATGAAGCAATAGCAAGACCTCTGCTATTGTCCTGAGGTTGCTGATACTGGTTAGGAGCATAGTTGTTATAATTGTTGTAGTTATTAGGCTGATTATACTGTTGCTGATTGTACTGTTGTTGATTGTACTGAGGCTGATTATACTGTTGTTGATTGTACTGTGGCTGATTATACTGCTGATTGTACTGATCATTCTGTTGATTATACTGATTGTTTTGCTGATTATTTTGCTGATTGTTAAAGTTTTCGTCCATAATTTCCTCCAAATCATTTTATATATCAATTTTATACTATCTCCATTTAAAAGTCAACATATATATTATTTTTGTCAATTTTTTGCCATTTCACATTGGCATATGTTTGACAATTACAATAAATAGTTTATAATGTAATTATATTTATGTAGGAGGAAGATTATGTTTATTTCAACAACAGAAACAGTACCGGGTATGAATTATCAAATTCTTGGTGTTGTACAGGGTAACACAGTACAGTCAAAGGACTTTGTAAGTGACTTTAAACAAGGATTTAAGAGCATTGTTGGTGGTGAACTAAATGACTATACAGAAATGATGAATACTGCAAGAGGTGTTGCTCTAGACAGAATGGTTAATCAGGCAATGCAGATGGGTGCTGACGGTGTTATCGGTATTAGATACACTACATCATCAATTTTGCAACAAAGCTCTGAAATCTTAGCATATGGAACTGCTATTAAATTTGTTTATTAATTTCCAATTTAATTCCATAAAAGAATTATATAAAAAGTCCGACTTTTGTCGGACTTTTATTTTTACTTAATTTTGATATTTTATATTTTCAGTTGTAATTAGTGGATAACTGACAAGTGTATCACTGTCTAAATTTTCCTTATGCATATCTATTGCAGTAATCTGGTGGTTATCATATGTTGTATAGTAATAAATACCCTTATCACAATTACAACAAGAAGTATAAATTGTAATCTCATACTTACCCTCAGCTACTTCACAACAACCTCTTTGCTGGTCAACTGAATTTAGAATATGGAAAAACTGACTTACACTTGAATTTTCTTCAGGAGAAGATTTACTATTCATTTTCACAAATGCAACTCTTGCAAATCTTGATGCTGATGATAAGTCCCCGGGTAAACCTAAAGCACCCATTCCCCTGCTATACTGAGTAAAATCCAGCTTTTCATTTTGAGAAAAAGTATTTTCCGGTTGTTTTGGTGAAAGTCCCATATAGTTATTAAGCATAAACATTTGCTGAGGAAATGGTGGGTTATTTGTTAAGACACCTACTTTATTATCATAAATATGCATACCATCTTCCATTGTTTCCACAACAATACAACTTTCCTTATCTGCAATAATATAATGTAGCTGAGCTAAAGGATAATTGTCATTAAACTGAGTTGCAGTAATATTTATATTTTTTAGCTTTTCCTTTGCCTCTTTAACACTTGCACATTGACTGAGAATATAGTTAATAAATTCATACTGTGCTACATTTTCTTTATCTTCATCCACATCATAATACTTTGCATTACCAACAAAATTAAGACCTGCCATACCAAGACCTTTCTCATTAACTGCATCATAATATAATGGATAATCATTTGCAATATGAGCCATACCAATCATAGCATAGTGGTTCTTCACCTCACCTATAAAGTGAAAATTTATTGGATAATTTCTAGGTGTTATTGCTACTACTTCACCGTAAGAAAACTCATAATCAAGTGTTCTGCCAAAATAAAAATCATTTGTCTTATATGTTGCTGATGTACACATAACTTGCTCCTTAGTTTTAATTTTATTCTTCCAATATCGCTATAGATTTAGTATATCATTTTATATATTTTTCAGCAATGTTTTTTATATAATTGTCAGATTGCTCTGTTAATTATTATGTTCCATATGTAGAATATATAAGTTTGATAAATTTGGTTTTTTCAATTTTGATTTTGGATAAGATAAATTGGTTTTACAAATTAGGGTTTTTCAATTTTTCTGTGAGTAAAGGTAAATTTCTTTTAAATTTAATTGGCTATAAAGAAAAATTTATAGTGAGAATATGCATTTTAAATTATATATAACTATGACTCACAGGTGTAGGGTCCAACACTGTTGGACCGTTACAAACTATCCTAAATAAAGGTATTATGCCCTATGCAGATATTATAAATTTTTAGTCTGCAAACAGGACAAAAATCCCATAGGTATCACACTTTTTAACGGGCGAACGGTGTTCGCCCCTACAACTGTAAGCCATAATATGATATAAAAATCGGTACTGTTTATGCTACAAAATATCGTTGTATTTTGAATTGTACAATCACATAGTTTACAGTTTATACAAGGACATAGTTTACACTTTTCATATTTAAACATCCCCACAAACCCTAATTTATCAAATTAATCTTAACGCACAACCAAAATTGAAAAATTATTTTAAGAAGTAAAGGAGCAGTCAAGAGACTGCTCCAGTTTATTTACTATTTATATAAACAACTAATAGCATTAACTATTAATTGAAGTAGTTCCATACAGAGTCTTCGTCACTACCGTTTGATGAGTTGTCACTACCATATGAATCGTTATATGAGTCGTTACCACCATTACCGTAGATATCGCTTGAATTATCTGAACTGTTATTGCTTGAGTTACTGCTGTTTGAATTTGTTTCACTCTTTGATGCTTCTTTAATTGTAACAGTTAAAGTCTTTTTAGAGCCATTTCTTTCAACAACAAACTTTAGCTTATCTCCTGCCTTTGAGTTAGTAACAATTTTCTTAACATCAGCACTTGAAGAAACCTTTTCTCCGTTGATGCTCATAATCTTGTCACCTTTCTGTAGACCTGCTTTATCAGCCTGACTATTTTCTGTTACAGAATAAACATAAACCATATCCATATAATCTTGCATTACTACACCGATAGCACCCGGTTTACCCTTTACATAACCGTATTTCTTTAGGTCATTTAGGATAGACTCAACATCATTAATTGGAATAGCAAAGCCCAGACCTTCAACACTTTCGTTAGAACTACTGCTTGATGCCTTAGCAACAACAATACCGATTAGGTTACCTTTACCGTCAAATAGACCACCACCTGAGTTACCAGGGTTAATAGCTGCATTTGTCTGTAGTAGGTTCATACTGCTGTTGTCAATTGTTACTTCTCTGTCTAGTGCTGAGATAATACCGTCTGTAACTGTACCACCCAGTTCACCTAGAGGATTACCGATTGCAACTGCCTTGTCACCAACTGCAAGTTTATCACTGTCGCCAAATACTGCAGCAGTTAGGTTATCGTCACTCTTTGGTTCAATCTTTAGCAGAGCAACATCCTTGTCTGAGTCAGAACCAATTAACTTTGCAGTATATTCGTTACCGTTCTTTAGAGTAACTTTAATTGACTTTGCATTTTCAATAACATGGTGGTTAGTAACAATGTAACCATCCTTATCAATAATTACACCTGAACCTGCACCCTGAGATACTGCCTGACCATAGAATGAATATGAAACAGATTCTGTAACAATTTCAACTACTGAGTCAGCAACTTTGCTTGTAATGTCTTTTGTTGAAAGAGCAGTACCGTTTGTAGAGTCTGTACCACCTGTTGAACTATTCTTTGTTAAATTAAGACCTGTAGTTGTTGAATTTTTATTTGCCAGTAGGTAATAAGTACCAACACCACCACCTACACCAAATACTGATGCAATTAAGAAACAAGCAACTAATGCAATAGCTACTGTACTTCTTGTTACAGGCTTCTTTTCTTTCTTAACCTTTTTGTGGTTGAAGTTTCTAGGGTTATTCTGTCCATTATTTGGAGCAGTTCCCCATTCATATGAATTAACAGTTTCATTGTAGTTAGGTGCAACATTCTGCTGACCGTTTTCAAAGAAAGAATGTCTTTCTCTATATGACTCACTGTCACCATATGGGTCATTTCCATAACTTTGATTGTTACTGCCTACACTATAATCCGGGTTAAAACCTTGGTTGTTATTGTAGTTCTGATTATCATTAAAACCTTGGTTCTCATTCTGATTATTTACCGGTGGTTCTCCACCACTTGTACCGTTAAAGTTGTTGTAATTGTTATTGTCATACATATTAAGGTCCTCCTTAAATCATCTATATTAATTGATTTTTGAATTATGTTTCAAGAGGTTTATCTCTTGTGTTGGTATTATAATAAAATGCCAAAGTGAAAACTGTATGAAATAGGAGTGTTTTTATAATGGAAAATATAAAAATAGCAAATTCACATTAAACATTTCACTATTCACTATCTATAATAAGTATTATTTTTCATATATATGTAAATTTTAAACAAGATAATTTCTATTTATTCTTTTTATTTGGTATGTGATAATCTTTAAAAATTCTACATATTGTGATAAAATATGAAGTCGGAAGATATAGGAAGAGGATGACAACAATGACTTTGAAAAAGAAAAAAATATCACTGGTTCTCCATAGTATTATGTGTGTTATGGGTGGCTTTATGGGTGGCTATGCTATCTTTTGCAGAATGAGTAACTTTGGTAACGCACAAACAGCCAACTTAATTGAAATTATTACCGGAATAGTTGGTAGAAATTTCTTTGATGTAATGTTAAGGCTAATTGGTTTAGGAATATATGTTTTTGCTATTGTATTATGCGTTGTGTTAAGGCTAAAAACCGGTATTAACCTAAATGCATATGCAATTATGGTTGATGGTGCAGGACTGATACTTCTTCCTTTGATACCGACCCATATTAATCCTATAATCGGTATACTTCCAATATTCTTTATGATGTCAACTCAATGGAGTGTATTCCATGGTGTGGGTAGATTCAACAGTTCCACTATTTTCTCAACAAATAACATAAAACAATGCACTACATCATTTGCTGAATATTTAATTACCAAAGACAAGCATATGCTTAGAAAAGGCAAATTCTACGGTAACACTCTTTTTTGGTTTCACATTGGTGTTGCAATAGGTGCAGTTTTAAGCAGTATTTTCGGTACATATGCAAGTTGGTTTGGTTTTCCTATTCCACTTGTTGCTTTCTTTGTCAATGTTTATGCTGACAAAATCGACCATGTTACTCACCTTGAACAACATACATTCTAATATTAAGATACAAAGTAAAATCCCCATATCAGACGATATGGGGATTTATATATTTATAAATGTTCACACACCCTATTAACTAACTTTTACAGTACATTTAGCGTACTTTTTGCTACCGTCACCGGCTGTTGCTCTAACAGTAGTTTTGCCCTTTTTCACACCTGTTACTTTGCCGTTTTTATCAACTTTGGCAACCTTAGTGTTGTAAGATTTCCAGGTAACAGACCTACGATCTGCATTTGATGGTGAACAAGTAGCCTTTAGTCTGTAGGACTTTTTCTTCTTTAAAGAAATAGTATTTTTATTTAACTTTACACCTGTAACTCTCTGTACAACTTTAATATTGCAAGAATCACTTACCCTGGGACTATCAACAGAAGTTGCAGTAATTCTTGCAGTACCCTTACCTTTCATAATAACTCTACCGTTAGAATCAACTGTTGCAACCCTATTGTTGCTTGATTTCCAAGTAACCCTTGTATTACTTGCATTGTATGGTGTTACTCTTGCAGAAAGTTTTAGCGAACCTGATTTGTTAGTTCTATAATATGTATAACTACTGCGACTAAGAGTAACATCTTCTACTTCACCATTAACATAAAAATCTTGTTCAAGAAATGGGTAACTGTCGCCATTTAATGTAACGGAAATTGTACTCTTGCCTTGTTCAAGTCCTAAAATTTTACCCAACTTATTGATAACACAAATATTCTTGTTTGATGAATCAAATGTTACTGAGCTAGGGTCAATCTGTGTATAAGAAACACCGTTATAAAAAGATATTGTTGCTCTGGTTGAGTTATTTTTACAAAGTGAAGTATTACCAAAACGAATCTTTGCTTCAATTAAAGATTTTTTAAAAGATACAAGACCGGAATCATTTGCTTCAACATCAAATTCAGTTCTATTCACAATTAGGTCGTTTTTTTTATCAATACCAAAGATTAAAACCCAATAGTAAGAACCATCAACTTCTACAGCACCTACTCCTATACTTTTATAGTAATCAGTAAGAATATCTTTTCTACTACTACTGTTTTGTAGCCATTGCTTAATAACATAATCAGTTGATGAAGAACCTGTAAAAATATCTTCACCATAAGCTCTATCAAAAGCAGAATAGAAACTTTCACCGTTTGGACGGTTATGAGAGAACTTAATAGCAAGTTCTTTGCAACGCAACATTGCGTAATTCATAAGTTCTTTGTCCATTACAACCTTGCCTCTTGATTTTGAAACACGCGCTCTATTTATTTCATCATAAATAGAAAAAGCTTCATCAAATAGTTCCTCACCCGAGATAGAAACTGTATTTACCTTAGCTGCTGAAACATCAAAAATCATAACCGATAATGATAAAACTCCAACTAAAAATAAGGAAATCAACTTTTTCATAAAACCACTCATTCTATATTAAAAAAATATACACTCATCTTTCCTTGTCTAAATTATATAATAAAAAATTGCCAAATACTATGGTATTTATATATAAAATTGCAACTTGCTTTTTATATATTATAACATTAAAATTCTTTGTTTTACTCAAACTTCTTAATAATAATTATTTAAAAGCAAAATAAAATGTGTTAAAATAGTAGAAAAGAGGTGAAACATATGGAAATCAAAAATTTTATGGATATAATGAATTTAACTTCCCGACTAAAAGACAACACAAGACACAGCTGGTCGCCTAAAGGTAAAAAAGAAAGTGTTGCCGAACACTCTTGGCGACTAACTATTATGGCTTATTTCACTAAGGATGAATTTACAAATGTGGATAATGATAAAGTCATAAAAATGTGTTTACTTCATGATATGGGAGAAGCATTTACCGGTGATATTCCATCATTTTACAAAACTGAAAAAGATGAAAACAAGGAAGAAAAAATTTTGCTCAACTGGGTTAGCACTTTACCTTCACCATACAACAAGGAACTTTATAGTCTTTATGATGAAATGATTAAGCAAGAAACTGAGGAATCAAAGGTATATAAAGCACTGGATAAGTTAGAGGCATCTATATCTCATAATGAAGCTCCAATTAGCACTTGGATTGATATTGAATACAAGCTAAATCCTGTTTACGGATACGAAGAATGTCAGTTCAATCCATACCTAAAAAAGCTTCAAAACAAGGTAAAAGAAATTGCCCTTGATAAAATTGAAAATGAAGGAAAAATATAGTAAAAATAACCAAATAAACAGTTTAAACTTTAACTAATTTTCCCCTTTATTTTTCTTTAAGTTCATTATATAATGAAGTAAAATAAACACATAAAGGAGTGTTATATTATGAAAAGAAAGAAAGAAAAAGTTTTGAGTCTTGTTCTTTGTATTGCAGTTGTATTAAGTTCAATGTTCGCATTTAACTTTGGTTTCTCGGTATTTGCTGATGACAATACTAATACCTGCGATACCGGTACAACTACACAACCTACGACAATCAACAACACTCTTCCATCAGAAACTTCAACTGTAACATCTACAGTTAAACCTACTACAAAACCAACTACAACTGTTCCTACTACTACAAAGCCGGTTGTAAAGCCAATTTCTGTTGGTAATATCTCTAACTTAAAGGTTACAAAGATTTCTTCAAATTACATTACAGTAAAATGGAACAAATCTAAGAATGCAACTAACTATAAGGTTGAATACAGAAAAGTTGGTAGCAACCAAAAGTGGCATTATGTAAATTCTGTTAAATCAAATACTGCTAATGTTACTAAGCTATCAAAAAATACTCTTTACTACATCAAGGTAACACCTATGATAGTTAAGAATAAAAAGAATTACTACGGCAAAAATGCTACAGTAAAATCATCTACTGCTACAAGCAAGGTTACAGGATTAAAGGTAACTAATAACGGTAAAAATATTTCTATTAAATGGAATAGAAACAAGAATGTAACAGGTTACAAAGTATATCGTGCAAGTGGTGTTAGTAACGGTAAATATGTTTACTATAAAACAATCAAAAAGAATAGCACAACTACATTTACCGACAGTAAGGTTAGCAATGGTAAAATCTACTACTATAAATTAAAGGCATACCGTACATATAACAACTACGGTACTGTTGTTTCTAACTATTCTAATGCAGTAATGAGCACTTGTGGTTTATACGCAACTACTGTTAAGACTAAGAGTGAATTAAGCAAAATCACAGTTACTTGGTCAAAAGTTCCTGCAGCTACAGGCTACAAGGTATATCAGTCAACAAGTAGCAATAGAAAAAGCTTTAAGTGTATTGCTAAAACAACAAGCAGAAGCTTTACTACCGGCAAACTATCCAGAAACAAAACTTATTACTTCCAAGTTCAACCTTACAAAACTTACAAAGGCAAAGAACTAAAGCCTACTACTGCACCTAAGATTAAGTCACAAAAGGCTACAAGTACAATCTTTGGTCAAGATGTTGGTAATACATATATTGAAATCAACATTAAGCAACAACATATGTGGTTCTACATTAACGGTAAACTTTATGTTGATACACCGGTTGTAACCGGTATGGCTGATGGTGTTCATGACACACCAAAGGGTGTTCACACAATCTTTGTTCATCAGTCTCCATCAAGACTGGTTGGTGACACATGGGATGTTATGGTTAACTACTGGATGCAGTTTACTGCTGATGGTTGTGGTATTCACGATTCAACATGGAGAGCAAGTTATGAATATGGTGGCAACACCTATCTAACTGATGGTTCTCATGGTTGTGTTAATACACCACTTGATAAGGTTGCCAAAATCTTCAAGAAAGCTCATAACGGCACAATCGTTGTTGTTCATTAATGAACCATAAATCGCCAATTAAAAGTAAATTATAATTATTTGAGGGTTACATCTGTAACCCTCTTTTTTTGCAATAAATTTTTGTTAATTTGAAAGATAAATTATAGATTAACACAATCAAAATTAAAAATTCACATTTACTAACAATCAAAAAATACCAAATCAAAACCACCCAACACTACATTAATTAAGAAACTGTAGCATTAGGTGGTTTAATTATATTATTAATATTTTATATTGATGAAAATATATTAGGAAAGTCCTTACCGTAAAGTTTTAATAATGCCTCTATTAATCTAAAACGAAGTTCCGGTAAAGTAAGATTATTAACAAAGCTAGAAACAATCTCATACATAACATAATCATTTATTTCTTCATCATCTTCATAGTACTCAAAATCTTCATCATATACTTCATTATATAGATAACCATACATTTCTTTAAATCTTTCTTCTTTAATTCTTTCTTGTTCTGCAATATTTTCAATATATTGTTCAGCTTCATTAGGAAAGGCAGTAAAATATAACGCAACCATATGTTTACAAATTTTTCGATTATCTTTAGCAAATGGACAGTTACAATATGTATTCTTTATAGTATGATTAATATCTATCTTAACATCATATGTAGTAGTGCCTTTAACACTACCATAAAAAACAGTGTCGGATTCTTTACGAAAATTAATTACCTTTTTATCCTTATAATATTCATAACCTCTCTGTATAACAGAGACTCTTGCTTGATTTAAAATACCCATAATATTTCCTTTAATTATTATCTTGCTTTTTGTAGTAATGAATAATTATACTTTTCAATATCATTAAATGCAGATTCTGAATAGTTGCTTGATGGCTTATACCAACTAAACTGCTGATAATGTTTCTTAATTGAGTCAGTAGTAAAGTTATATCCATGTAAAGCACAAATATCATTAATAGCAGTTTGAATATCATCAGATGATTTTCCCTTTAGGTCTGCTGAAGTTAGCCTTCTGCTTGAAATATCAGGGAACACCAAACCAGAACTATCACTATTTCTATTTGCTTTTGTAGTGGAAGTTGCTGATGGGTCTGTGGTATCTGTTGAACTTGATGACATTGTAGTTGATGCACCATTCTTATCAATAGGATAACCACCATCAAACACAACACTATTACAAATTAACTGAATATCACTTTCTTTATTAAGCGCATCATAGGCTTTTTTCATATTCTTGTTTTTAGTGCTATATTTCTTTTCTGTCGGTGTTGTACACACTAAGTAATAAGTAGTATTCCTTATTGTTACTGTGCCATATTCGGTAAAATTAGCACCGTTCTTGTATTCATCTGTTGGGAATAAATTGTAGGTAAAAATTTCACCTAAGCTTTGGTCAAGACTATGGTTGTCCTTTTCGTAAAAAGTAACTGATGAACCACCATAATTATTTGACTCTTCAGTTACGGCATATTTATTTCTCCAAGACTCAGGCAAAACAAATGTTGCACCTAATAAATCTGAATGATAATTATATTCTTTTGAAGAAGATGGTTCAGTTGATGACTTTGCAAGTGTAACCACCTCTGAATTACCCTGAAATGTTGTTTCCTCAGTTGTAGGTGCAGTTGTAGATGTTGGTTCTTCTGAAAAATAATTTAATGGATTTTGACAACCACAAAAAGTAAGTACAACTGTTAAAGTTAAAATTAAAAATGGAATAAACTTTTTCATACAATACCCTCTTTCAGTAGGATTATATCATAATAATTCTATTATGTAAAATTATTTTGAAATTATTTAAATTTAAACTTTAGCGATTGTAAACCGTTTACTCGTATTGACACTTGACAAATGTTGTGTTATAATAGGTTTACCTGTGAATGGTTCTTTATTCAAAGGGGAGAAAGATGAATAATTTTACACTTATTTCTAAAAAACAATCTAACGAGGAAGGAGATTTTGAGTCATACGGTATTCGGTGCAATTGTTTCGAAAGTAATCTTGCAATTGAAGATATAACAACTGAATGGGATCAGATTGAGTATATCATCAATGCTTTCAACATTCACCTACCGGAAGAGGTCCATATATATGATATTTTAGAAAATTACCTTTTAGATTTTACTGATTTCTAAAATTGTGCTATAATCTACTTGGTGATACAATATGATTTGCAATTTATGTCCGAGAAAATGTAACGCAGAAAGAAACGATAGTATAGGCAAAGGCTACTGCAAAATGCCAAAATCTCTTTATGTTAGCCGTGTAGCCCATCACTACTGGGAAGAACCGGTTATCAGTGGCAAGAAAGGTACTGTAGCAGTGTTTTTCACCGGATGTACTCTTGACTGCATATACTGTCAAAATCGTGAAATTTCTCACTCTAATTTAGGAAGAAAAGTTACCATTGATGAACTGGCTAAGGAAGTTACCTTGCTGTTAGACAAAGGTGCTGAAAGTTTAAGTTTTATTACACCAAGCCACTATACAAATGGGATTATACAGTTGCTTGATATAATAAGTCCAAAAGTACCGGTTGTCTATAATACGAGTGGTTTTGACTCTATTGAAACACTTAAGAAACTTGAAGGCTATATTGATATTTATCTACCTGATTTTAAATATAGCAACAATGACTTAGGATTAGAGTATAGTAATGTAAGGAACTACTTTGATGTTACATCAAAAGCTATTGAAGAAATGGTAAGACAAACCGGTGAACCTGTCATAAACCAAGACGGTATTATGGAGAAAGGTACAATGGTTCGTAATTTAGTATTGCCAAGTCATACGAAAAATTCCATTGAAGTAATAAATTATCTTGCAGAAAAATATGGAGATAAAATATTATTTTCATTAATGGGACAATACATTCCCTATGGGGATGCAAAAAATCATAAAAAGTTAAACCGTAAAATTACAAAAAGAGAATATGAAAAGGTTTTGTTGGCTTTTGAAAGTAGTGGCCTTAACGGTTACTGTCAGGAACTTTCATCAGCAAGTGAAAAGTACATACCGGAATGGGATTCGGATGTATTATAAATCTTTTTATATTACAGTTAATCGGAACATTCGCAGTAAAGGAAAGGTAGATACAATAATATAGAGTTTTTAATTTGAGAAATAAAATTATATATTACTTGGGATAAGGGGACTTTTAGTCCTCTTATTTTTTGTTTTTCCTTTTATGTTCTAAACAACATTACCGATTATTTATTTTTCTATTATGGAATTATACAGAAAATTATATACACAAAAAGCCTCCCATAAAGGGAGGCTATAATTTGCTTAATATTAATTATTTTGCGTAATCAGAAACTCTTGATTCACGAATAATATTAACTTTGATTTGACCAGGATATTCAAGTTCCTGTTCAATCTTCTTACTGATTTCTCTAGCTAGTGGAACCATCTTGTCATCATTAATCTGTTCAGGCTTAACCATAACACGGATTTCTCTACCTGCTTGAATAGCAAAACAACTGTCAACACCCGGAAAGCTCTTACCAACTTCTTCAAGCTGTTGTAGTCTCTTGATGTAATTTTCGATATTTTCTCTTCTTGCTCCGGGTCTTGCAGCAGAAATAGCATCAGCAGCCTGAACAATACAAGCTACAACTGTCTTTGCTTCAACATCACCATGGTGAGCATGAATAGCATGGATAACTGCGTCACTTTCTTTATATTTTCTGGCAACTTCAACACCAAGCTGAATGTGAGAACCTTCCATCTCGTGGTCAAGTGCCTTACCAATATCGTGAAGTAAACCGGCTCTCTTAGCAACTGTTGGGTTAAGACCTAGTTCAGAAGCAATCATACCGGAAATATAAGCAACTTCAATAGAGTGTCTTAGTACATTCTGACCATAAGAGGTTCTGTACTTTAATCTACCAAGAAGTTTAACAAGTTCAGGGTGGATGTTGTTAACACCAAGTTCAACAACTGTTCTCTCACCTTCAGCTTTAATAGTAGCTTCAACTTCTCTTCTGGCTTTTTCAACAGTTTCTTCAATTCTTGCAGGATGGATTCTACCATCTGAAATAAGTTTTTCCAAAGCAACTCTGGCAATTTCTCTTCTAACAGGTTCGAAAGAAGAAATTGTAATTGCTTCCGGAGTATCATCAATAATAAGGTCAACACCTGTAAGTGTTTCAATAGTACGAATGTTTCTACCTTCTCTACCGATAATACGACCTTTCATATCATCATTTGGAAGAGATACAACAGAAACAGTAGCATCCGATACCTGATCAGCAGCTAAACGCTGAATAGCAAGACTGATAATGTTTCTTGCTCTCTTGTCGGATTCTTCCTTTAGCTTTTCCTCATATTCAAGGATTTTTACAGACTTTTCGTGGTCAAGTTCTGTATCAAGCTGTTGCAGTAAGTAATCCTTAGCTTGGTCAGCAGTATAACCTGAAATTCTCTCAAGCATTTCAAACTGACTTTTCTTAACCTGTTCAACTTCTTGAAGCTTTTGTTCAACTTCCTTTTGCTTTCTCTGGTAGTTGTTTTCCTTCTTCTCAAGGTTGTCCATTTTTCTGTCAAGAGTTTCCTCTTTTTGCTGAATTCTTCGTTCCTGACGCTGAACTTCTTTTCTGCGATCAGAAATTTCCTTTTCGTTCTCATTTCTTAGACGATGAAGTTCATCTTTACCTTCCAGTAAAAATTCCTTCTTCTTAGCCTCAGCTGACTTAATTGCTTCAGAAACAATACGATTTGCTTCTGTTTCGGCAGAACCAATAGCCTTTTCTGCAACTTGCTTTCTACGCTGGATACCAAGATAAACACCAACAGCAAGACTTGCAACAATAGCAACAATAATCAGCACAATAGCTAACCACATTGGCATAGGAAATGACACCTCCTTGTTTTGTTTTTTAATAATTCAAATTCATCAAAACAATCGACCGGTGCCGTTAGACAGATATTCAATTTTTACGAAATATAAAAAAGGCAATAGCCCAATAAATTAATCATAAAACCCATAAGGGTAGTATTACCAGAATGTTGTGCATAAAAAAGCAAAAAATAAATATAATACTAAATGATTATCTATATATAACGGCTCAATAAGAGTCAATTAAAAGGAATTAAGCGAAATAAATCACTTAAAATGCGTAAAAATAAATTCACGCTTACTAATATATTAATAGATAGAGGGAGGTTTGTCAAGATAAAATATTTATAATATTTCTTTAATAGAATTATAATTTGTCTTATATGTGAAAAACTGTACAGAAATACGACTTTATTTTTGGTAAAAATATTTCATATCATAAAATTTTCATAAAAGTCGTGTTAAATTTCTCACAAAGTATTGAAAAATTTACGAACTTGTAATAAAATATAAGTACCTTAAAATTTAGGAGGAATAAAAAATGGCAATTAAAGTTGCAATTAATGGTTTCGGCCGTATCGGTCGTCTAGCATTCAGACAGATGTTTGGTGCTGAAGGTTATGAAGTAGTAGCAATCAACGATCTAACAGATCCAGCTATGCTTGCACACCTACTAAAGTATGATTCTGCACAGGGTAAGTATGCTCTTGCTGACAAGGTTGAAGCTAAGGAATCTTCAATCGTTGTTGACGGTAAGGAAATCACAATCTACGCTAAGCCAAACGCTGCTGAACTACCTTGGGGTGAAATCGGTGTTGACGTTGTTCTAGAATGCACAGGTTTCTATACATCAAAGGCTAAGGCACAGGCTCACATTGATGCCGGTGCTAAGAAGGTTGTTATCTCTGCTCCTGCAGGTAACGATCTACCAACAGTTGTTTACTCAGTAAACGAAAATGTACTAACAAAGGAAGACAAGATTATTTCTGCTGCTTCTTGTACAACAAACTGTCTAGCTCCTATGGCTAAGGCTCTTAACGACCTAGCTCCAATCCAAAGTGGTATCATGAGCACAATCCACGCTTACACAGGTGATCAGATGATCCTTGACGGTCCTCACAGAAAGGGTGACCTAAGAAGAGCTAGAGCAGGTGCTGTAAACATCGTTCCTAACTCAACAGGTGCTGCTAAGGCTATCGGCCTAGTTATCCCAGAACTAAACGGTAAGCTAATCGGTTCTGCACAGAGAGTTCCTGTACCAACAGGTTCAACAACAATCCTAACATCAGTTGTTAAGGGTAAAGTAACAGTTGACGAAGTTAACGCTGCTATGAAGGCTGCTGCTTCTGAATCATTCGGTTACAACACAGACCTAATCGTTTCTTCTGATATCGTTGGTATGACATACGGTTCACTATTCGATTCAACACAGACAATGTGCACATACATGGAAGATACAGACACAACTCAGGTTCAGACTGTTTCTTGGTATGATAACGAAAACTCTTACACATCACAGATGGTAAGAACAATTAAGTATTTCGCTGAACTATAATTTAATATTTTAGTGTATTACTTCCCCACCGATTTTTCGGTGGGGTTTTTGTTTTACAATTTTTTATTTTTGTGTTATACTCTTCTCAAGAATTTTTAATTTTTACAACTATAATGGAGGTATAATTATGGATTTAAATTTTAGAATGGTTCATCAGAATTTTAATGTAGCTAACCTAGACACATCTCTTGACTTTTACGAAAAGGCTTTAGGCTTAACAGAAAAAAGCAGAATTGACGGTGACGGTTTTACTATCGTTTATGTTGGCAATGACACAACTGACTTTGTACTTGAACTGACTTGCCTTGATGACCACCCTGAAAAGTATGACCTTGGTGAAGGTGAATTCCACCTAGCATTTAAAGTACAGGACTTTAATAAGGCTCACGCCCTTCACGAAGAAATGGGTTGCATCTGCTTTGAAAACCCTGATATGGGTATTTACTTTATCAATGACCCTGACGGTTATTGGCTGGAAATTATCCCTGAAACTAAAGAACTTTAATTCTTTAATAGAATATTTATTCAAAGGAGTACATTGTACTCCTTTTTTGTTATAGAAAAATAGGAGCAACCAAAGGTTACTCCTACAATGTGATTGATATAATTCTAATAAAGAATTATAATTAATAATTTTCCTGATGAATTTCAAAGAAAGATTGTGGGTGGTTACATACAGGACAAACCTCCGGTGCTTTTGTACCAACAACAATATGGCCACAGTTGCGACATTCCCAAACCTTAACTTCTGACTTCTCAAAAACCTGAGCAGTTTCGATATTCTTTAGCAATGTTCTGTATCTTTCTTCATGGTGCTTTTCAATTTCACCAACTGCTCTAAACTTTGCTGCTAATTCAGGGAATCCCTCTTCCTCAGCAGTTTTTGCAAAGCCCTCATACATATCTGTCCATTCGTAGTTTTCACCTTCTGCTGCATCAGCAAGGTTAGACTTTGTGTCACCAAGACCTGCAAGTTCCTTGAACCACATTTTTGCATGTTCCTTTTCATTATCGGCAGTCTTTAGGAACAATGCTGATATTTGCTCATAGCCCTCTTTCTTAGCTACTGATGCAAAATAAGTGTATTTATTTCTTGCCTGAGATTCTCCTGCAAAAGCCTCTTGTAAATTCTTTTCTGTTTGTGTACCTGAATACTTATTTGTTGCCATAGTTTTTTCCTCCTTAATAATTATCTTTTCAAAATCAGATGCCGGATGTTTACACAGTGGACAAACAAAGTCCTCCGGTAACTCTTCCCCAACATATTCATAACCACAAATTGTACAACGCCAAATCGTCTTACCATCAGTCGTTGTACCTACATTTTCAGGTTGTGGCTTAATATTCTTTAAATAATAATCATAGGTTACAGATGGCGTTTCACTTAAAACTTCCATATCTGTAATTTCACCTATGAACATTGTGTGTGAACCTAAATCCTCAGTTTTACTTACATTAACAGAAATGTATGCATTAGTACCCTCTGTTATATAATAAATCGAATTTTCACCGCGCTTGCATTTTTCAAAGTTTTTAAACTTATCAACATCTTTGCCTGACTGAAAACCAAAGTGCTTAAATAAATCAAAACCGGCATCCTGACTAATTACAGAAACTGTGAATTTACCGGTTTTTACAATCATATCATGGGTAAGATTGGCTTTATTTACGCAAATGCTTAGCTGATTAGGCATTGAAGATGCTTGAATTGCAGTATTTATAATACAACCATTGTCTTTCTCTTCATCTTTAGCCGTTAGTACAAACAAGCCATAACTTAATTTGTACATAGCCTTTTTATCCATAAAATTACCTCCTTATAAAATAATTCAACAATTAATATACATTTATTATACTCCTTTTAGAGTAAAATGCAATAGAAAACAGTAATTATTTTTATTTTTATTATTTATAAGCAAATTTATATATATTTAATAATATATTTATAAATAAAATAATATATATTAAATAATAATATACTCAATAATTTAGTTGACAGAAGTATAAAAATATAGTAAAATAAAGTCGATCACTAAAAACTTTGATTAAATTATATCTGAGGAGGATTTTATTATGCAGAATTCAAAGGGTAAAGCAATTGCTTCTTTAGTTTGCGGTATTGTTTCAGTTGTTTTAGCTTGGTTTGGTTATGGTGCTATTGCAGGTCTTGCTGCCGGCATTGTTGCCATTGTCCTAGGCGTAGGTGTTAGAAAGCTTAATGACTAAAACAAAAACTTTGCAACAGCCGGTTTAATAACAGGTATCATCGGTGTAGTACTTTCAGGTATTCTACTTGTATGTGTTATCTGTGCAGCCGGTACACTAGCTTCAGCAGGTATGCTTAGCTAATTAAATTTATAAAAAATATAACCTCTTGTACTTTGGTACAGGAGGTTATATTTTTGGAGAAAACTATGTTCCCTACTTTTGATTTATTAGGAAAAACTATTCCTACTTACGCATTAATGTCCTTAATAGGCATATTTGTTAGTGGTATTTATATTTGTAAAAAAGCAAAACAAAAAGGTTATGACGAAAATAATTTTATAATTATTTTACTTTTATCTTCAATAGGTGTTTTCTTCGGTGGTCACATACTATATTCCATTACAAGGTTTGATCTTATAATTAAACTATTTTCCAATTGGAACACCTATGTTCATTCATTTGGTGATTTTATTGAATGTGCAAAATTAATATGTGGTGGTTCAGTATTTTACGGTGGGCTTATCGGTGGTATGATAGTTGGCTTTATTTACTGCAATAAAAAGCATTACAACTTATCTGATTATTCCGATATAATAGCCCCCGGTATTCCACTATTTCATTTCTTCGGAAGAATAGGATGTTTCCTTGGTGGTTGTTGTTACGGTATAGAAAGTAGCTTTGGCTTTACTGTACACAACAATCAACTGTTACCTTCTGTTAATGATGTACAAAGGTTTCCGGTACAACTTTTGGAATCACTACTAAATCTTATTTTATTTTTCATACTTGCATATTTACTAAAGAAAGAATTACTAAAAGGCAAGCTTTTTGCTACATATCTTTTAAGTTACTCGGTAATAAGATTTTTTGATGAATTTCTACGAGGTGATACTTACAGAGGATTTTTGTTAGGATTATCTACTTCACAAATAATAAGTATCGTTATATTTATTTGTTCAATTATATACTTAATTTATCAAGGCAAAAAAAATAATACACATAACAAAACACACTTATGAAAACAATCATAAGTGTGTTTTTCTATAGTCAAATTAAATTATGTCCACTTAAAATTAACCATACCATAAATATAGATAAATCCGATTGCTATAGGGACTACATACTGAAATATCGGTTTCATCCAATGTTTAACTTTAAGTCCTTTGCCGGAATTAGCTTCACCAATAAAGTTATCCCATCCCCAACCGAACTTATTACAACAGAATAGTGCAAGTACAAGAGAACCAAGTGGCAATATATTATTAGAAACAATAAAGTCCCAAAAATCAAGCCAAGTTGTACCCTCTGCAAAAGGCTGAAAATGTAGTACACTAAAGCCAAGTGCAGTTGTTAATGCTAACACAAAGATAACAATACCACAAATCAAAGAACCCTTAGGTCTTGACCAACCGGTTAAATCACGAACCATAGCTAGGATATTTTCACAAACACCAAGTACAGTTGACATACCGGCAAATACCATAAATAAGAAGAACAGAGAACCCCAAATTCTGCCACCCTCCATATTGTTAAATACTGTAGCCATTGTGTCAAATAGTAAACTAGGACCTGCATTTACTTCTAGGTTATATGTAAAACAAGCTGGGAAAATAATAACACCGGCTAGGATAGCTACAAGTGTATCAAGAGAAATAACACTTACTGCTTCACCCATAAGAGAACGGTTCTTGTCAATATAACTACCGAAGATAGCCATACCACCCATACCTGTTGATAAAGTGAAGAATGCCTGATTCATAGCACCAACTACAACAGAACCGTTAATCTTAGAAAAATCAGGTTTTAAATAAAAGGTCATTCCCTCACATGCACCACCAAGCATTAAGCTGTTTACTGCAAGTACCACCATCAGCACAAGTAATGCAATCATCATATACTTTGTTACTCTTTCAAGTCCACCTTGAAGATTAAAAGAAAGTATAAAGAATGCCACCACAACAGTAACAAGCAAGAATAGTACATTAACTGATGGGTCAGCAGTCATTTTATCAAAGCCCATATTTTGGTTATTACCTGAAACAAACTTTACAAAATAATTTATCAGCCAACCACATACTACAGTATAGAAAGCCATAAGTGAAATATTGCCTACAAGACAAACCCAACCAAAGCCACCCCACTTTTGCTTAGGCTTTTCCAGTTTTTTATACATATTAATAGGACTTGTCTGGGAGGCTCTACCAACAGAAAATTCCATAATCAAACAAGGAATTCCAAGAACAATAAGGCAAAGGATATACACAAGCATAAAGCTACCTCCACCGTTTTGTCCACACATCCAAGGAAATTTCCACACATTGCCACAACCAATTGCACAACCGGCTGACAACATAATGAAACCTAATCGGCTACCAAGTCGCTCTCGTTTCATTGTAGCAACCTCCTTTGTTCCATAAACATATATTAAATTTTATACCCATCTATATACTCCTTTGTAGATTTTAAACATATTGAATAGTATATCAAGAGTTGTGGCATTTGTAAACAATAAATTAAAAATACTTTGTAAATTTTTCATTTCACTTTTTGTATATTATTGTTGACAATAGTATGAAATCATACTATAATGCATAAGGTATGAAATCATACTATGAAAGGAATGTCATTATTGCAAGAACTTTTTGACAGCATTTGTAAAATAAATTGTTTAAATGAAGAGATTGAGTCATTGTATCATCAAGCATCAGTAAAACTGGGAGTATCGGACAGTGTTTCATTTGTACTGTATATGACATACATTAATAAGGGAAAATGCCTATTATACGACATTTACAAATCATCCGGAATCAGCAAACAGACAATTAACTCAGCTATTCGTAAACTTGAAAATGAGGATATTATTTACCTTGAAAAATACAATGGAAAATCTAAGATAGTTTGCCTTACTGAAAAAGGCAAGGAGTATGCAAATCAAACTGCTAAAAAGCTATACGAGGCTGAATTTAGCGCTTTTAAAGATTGGGATGAAAAAGAAATGGAGCTATACTTAAAACTTATGAAAAAGCACCGTAATTCATTTAAAAAGCAAATTGAGAAGTTATAATTTAAGGAGAAATAATGAAAAATAAAATAAAATTATCGGACCATTTTAATTTTAAACGGTTAATCCGTTTCACTTTACCATCAATACTAATGATGATTTTAACATCAATTTACGGTGTTGTTGACGGATTCTTTGTATCAAACTTTGTTGGCAAAACATCATTTGCAGCAGTTAACTTTATTATGCCATTTCTTATGGTTGTTGGTGCAATGGGCTTTATGTTTGGTACAGGTGGCAGTGCATTAATTGCAAAGACTATGGGTGAAGGTAATGACAAAAAGGCAAATAAAATATTTTCACTACTTGTATGTGCAACTATAGTCAGCGGTATTGTAATTTCTATTATCAGCAATATTTTCTTAAGACAGATTGCATCATTTCTAGGTGCTGAGGGTACAATGCTTGAAAACTGTGTTAAATACGGCAGAGTACTGCTTATCTCTCTCCCATTTCTAATGTTGCAATATGCTTTTGGTAGTCTTGTTGTAACTGCCGAAAAACCAAAGTTAGGACTTATATTAACTGTTACTGCCGGTGTTATGAATATGGTTGGTGATGCGCTGTTTATTGCAGTATTTAAATGGGGAATTGTTGGTGCAGCTTTGGCAACTGCTTTAGGTGAAATCTTTGGTGGTATTGTACCTTTAATTTATTTTGCCGGAAAAAATTCAAGCAGATTAAAACTTTGCAAACCTAGTTGGGACTTTAAGTCACTAATCAGAATTTGCACAAATGGTTCATCAGAACTTATGAGCAATATTTCTATGTCACTTGTTGGTATGCTATACAATGCTCAGCTTATGAAATATGCCGGTGAGGATGGTATCTCTGCTTACGGTACAATTATGTATGTTAACTTTATTTTCTTAGCAGTATTTATAGGTTATTCAACAGGTATTGCACCTATCACAAGTTATCATTACGGTGCAGGTAACAAAAAGGAACTTAACAACATTTTAAAGAGAAGTTCGGTTATTATCGGTATTGTGGCAATAGCAATGTTTGGAATTTCTGAATTCTTAGCAAATCCACTTGCAAGTGCATTTGTTGGATATGACAAAGAACTTTTAGCAATGACAACTCATGCATTTAGAATTTATGGTATTGCTTTCTTATTCTCAGGAATTTCAATATTCGGTTCGGCATTTTTTACTGCTCTAAATGATGGCTTAACTTCAGCAACAATTGCATTCCTAAGAACATTACTTTTCCAATGTTCTTCTGTTTTGATAATGCCTATTTTCTTTGGACTTGATGGCATATGGTTCTCAATCATCGTTGCAGAAACTTTATCGGTAGCAGTAACAATAACTTTCCTTGCTATTAAAAATAAAAAATTCGGTTATTGGGGAAAGTTTTAAAATATAGTTTCTAATACAATTTAATTACTAAATAAAAAAGTAGGTTATTTCACTTGTGGTGAAGTAGCCTACTTTTTTTATAGATTATTCTGTGATAATTTTAGTTTTAATTGTTCTATTTCTAATAACAACAGCTACAGGTATAACTATCAAATAAATAATAGTAAGGATAACGAAGAACATTATATCGGCAGTTAGGAAAACATAAATAATATTGAAACCAAAGTGAAGTAAAACAGAATATATAAGATTATTATTCTTTTCAAGAAATATATTCATTAAAACTGTTATTGAAGTTATTACTACTATGTTAGAAATAATATAAGGAATTGCCCTTAAGTCGGTAAATTCCGAGTCAACTACCCACAACAATGTATGCCAAAAACACCACACAAGTCCCTGAAAAATTGATGACTTTAGAAAAGAATATTTCTTATTAAATTCTTCTCTCATATAGCCTCTCCAACCAAGTTCTTCACCTGTTGGACCGGAAGTAAAGGATAAAAATATACTTAAAGGCAAAGTAGTTGTTCCTAGATTTATGTAATCCAGTGGTGATTTACCCTCTGTAAAGGAATAAATTAATAATGCCAAAACACTAATTCCAAAGGTAAGGAAAAAGGACAGTAACAGTGGCAGTACCTTTACTTTTCCTGAAAAGCACCTTTTGATAAAAGTTATCCTACTTTCATTAGGTCTGAAAAATTTCCAACCAATAAGCAAAAGTAAAGTCGGTGACCAAGCAAGTAAATTCCTTACAATCCACATTACCACAGGTGGTGCATGAAAAATCATACTGAATGAACCTGCTACAAATATAATCAGAAACCATATGAGAATATATGAACTGACAATATATCTTCTTAAATAGTTAATTTTCTTCATACATCACCTATCTGCTAATAACCAATTCACTTTTGATACCATTAAGCTCAATTATGTTGTCAGACTCAGGATTATCAAATGGTTCAACTGTTTTTCCATCTTCTTCAAAAGTTATGCTTGTTCCAATACCTTTAGTTACTGATGAAAAGTCACTTTCTTTAGGAATATTTATCTTTGAAGTTGCTGATATTTGATTAATTTCAACATTACCACTAAGACTACTACACACAATATCCATATCAAGGTTACAATTGATTTCCACTATACCTACCACATCATCAATAAAAATTCTTTGAGTTTTTGTATCCAGTTCAATACTGTTACATTCAATTGAAGCAATTTTAACCTGTTCTGCATTTATAGCACATTCAATTTTGCCAATATAAGGTGTAGGAATTTCTACAAAAATATAAAGTTCCTTTTTGGCTATTGCCTCGGTTACATTGTTCTTTCTGTTTACATCAACATCAATACGCTTTCTCACATCATCAATTTTTACTTTAAAATCACTTTGTAAATTTGAAAGTGTGTTTGATGCAAGGTGAATACGGATTTTCTCTCCATTATAACCGGTAAATACAAGTTCCTTTGCACCACCTAATTTTATGTCAAATCTCTTTGGCTCATCAATATCATATTCAGTTACACTTTCATACAGAAAATCTCTTTCCTTCTTCTCACTTCTTTCATTAGAAAAAAGTTCATCCATTGAAACATCAAACAATTTTGAAATTGCCATAATGTTATCTATATCAGGTACACCTGTATCTCTCTCCCACTTTGTAACTGCTTGTCTTGAAACACCAAGTTTTTCTGCTAACTTTTCTTGTGAAAGACCTGATTGTTTTCTTAGTTCTTTTAATTTTTCTGCAAAAGTCATTTCGTTACCTCCTTTTGATAACTGAATTATAGATAACTTGTATTTACATTACAAGCAACTTTAAATTACATTACTGTTTTTCTTGCTACTTTCCGTATCATTTGTGATTATCCCCATAAATACTGATGTTTTAAACCAAAAAATCACCTTATGAAAAATGAATTAACATAAGGTGATTAGCTTTAATGTGGTTGATAATTCTATTATCGAAAATTATCACACAAACTTATTTAAGTTTTCATCATACTCATAATCTATTGTGGAAAGTTTAGAAGTGATTTCATCCTTATCCACACACAAAGACTTACATAATTCTGACAAAGAACTATAATTATCTCTTAACTGAGTATTTACATATGATAACAAAATCATAGGGTCGTTTGGTAAAGCCATTTCTTTCTCTTCTTTCTTATTCAAATTATAATATTATTTTAACTGATAATTAAATATTTTACAATACTATAACAAACAAAAAAGGAACTGAAAATCAGTTCCTTTTTCACAAAATTTAATTATTATTCACTTCGTAATGCAATTACAGGGTCTTTCTTTGCTGCCTTTTTAGCCGGAATTAAACCACCTATTAAAGTAAGAAGAACACTGATTACAACCAGCACAATACCTGCTACTATCGGAATTGTAGCATTAACATCTGTTGTACCCATTAATGAATGGATAATTGCATTTGACGGTATCAAGATAAGTTCACTTAAGCCTATACCTATAATACCTGAACACAATCCTATAATAAATGTTTCTGCATTAAATACCTGACTGATATTTCGTTTTGATGCACCGATTGCCCTTAGAATACCGATTTCCTTTGTTCTTTCAAGTACAGAAATATAGGTAATAATACCAATCATAATTGAAGAAACAATTAGAGAAACTGCAACGAAAGCAATTAGAATGTAGGAGATAACATTGATGATTGTTGTAACTGAGGACATAAGAAGTGCTACATAGTCAGTATAGCTGATTTTGTCCTTTTCCCTAGCACCGTTATTATAGTTATCTACTGCTGTACGGATACCGTCTTTATCTTCAAAGCTATCTACATAAATATTAATTGAGGATGGTGTAGCTAAGTCAACAACACCAAATTCTTTCATATTATCATCGTAGCTACCAGGTGAAATATAGGTATCATAAATATTTAGCATTACCTTATCATCAGGATTATTCTTTACAAATTGGTCTAGAGAAGAGGCAAGTTGTTCTTCTGTTAGGTTGGCAAGTTGACTTTGCATTTGCTTATCATTACCATAAACCGAATTCATAATATTCTTGCAAAGTTTTGCCTTTTCACTAACACCTAAACCATTAAGATACTTTTTAGCATCGGCAATTTTTTCTTTTTTGCCATCAGGTGCAAATCTCATATTACTAAGAATGTTAACATTCTTAGACTTTTTCTGAGCCTTTACAACATCACTTTTATTTGTATAGTCAATGATATATTTTGTCAGTGCCTGAGTATATCCTACAGGCTGACTTATAATTCTGTTGTCTGAGTCTTTAAGTCTGATAACACCGGAAATTTTTAGTTTAATAGCGTCATTCTTTAGAATTTTGTTCATTTTCTGGTCATCATCAGAAATATTCTTGTATGTGCCATTACTTATTTTTTCGTAGTAATCACAGGCAGGAATTAGATAGAAACTATGTTTACAAGCATCTTCATATGACCATTTTGAAGTATCGGGATTTACCTTTTTGCCTTTGTTGATTTCATCCATATACTTTTCATATTCTTTAGCAGGTAGAAGTCCCAGCTTATACAAATCAGTTGAACGAATTTCATTGTTGGTATCTAATACTAAAACAACCTCATTGTACTTTTCAGGATAATGACCGTAAAGCAAATCATAATTTTCTTTAACTGCACCACTTACTAGGTTGTCACCTTTTCCCGGCATTAGTTCAGAAAAACCGTTTTTGCTACCACCCATCATACTTGTCATTTGACTACTCATACTAGTCATTTGGCTAAAGGTATTATTTGAGTTGTCCTTTTCTGTTTTAAATGAACTACCGTCTGAATTAACTAACTTTTTGTTAGGGTCATAAGAATACACACCAAAAGAAGTATCGTAGGAATATACAACACCGTTTTCACCAATGTACTTATTAATTTCACTGTCTTTATCATCAATGTATTCCTTGAATTTTGTTAGGTTGTTTTCACTGACACTACTTGTCATACTTGAAGTCATTTCAAGGTCTGTGGTGTTGGAATAAACCTTATCTTTCTTATGGTCAACATTTTCTTTTTCTACTGCTGCACTTTGACCGTCATTCATAACACTTGTTAAGTCCATATCTTGAGCATTAATAGTTATAGGGTATGAGGTCATAGTGTCTTTCTGTACATCGGCAATATAGTTATTTACACCATTTGACAAAGCAAGGATAAGTGCAATACCGATAATACCGATTGAACCGGCAAAGGAAGTCAGTAAAGTTCTGCCTTTCTTTGTCTTTAGATTGTTAAAGCTAAGTGCAAGTGAAGTGAAAATTGACATTGAGGACTTACCCATATTTTTATGTTGTGGCTTTTCTACCTTTGACTTTTCTACAACATAAGGGTTAGTGTCATCTGTGATTTCACCATCTTTTAGTCTTACAATTCTGTTGGCATATTCTTCTGCAAGTTCAGGGTTATGAGTAACCATTACAACAAGTCTGTCCTTGGCAACTTGCTTTAGCAATTCCATAACCTGAATACTTGTTTCTGTATCCAAAGCACCTGTAGGTTCATCAGCTAATAAAATATCAGGGTTATTAACTAAGGCTCTTGCAATAGCAACTCTCTGCATTTGACCACCCGACATTTGGTTAGGCTTCTTATGAATTTGGTCACCTAGACCTACCTCTTCAAGTGCTTTCTTTGCTCTTTTTCTTCTTTCTGACTTTGAGATACCTGAAATAGTTAGGGCAAGTTCCACATTAGAAAGTACAGTTTGATGAGGAATAAGGTTGTAGCTCTGGAAAACAAAACCGATTGTGTGGTTACGGTAAGAGTCCCAATCCCTATCCTTATACTTTTGAGTAGAAATACCGTTGATAATCAAGTCACCACTATCGTACCTATCAAGTCCACCGATTACATTTAGCAATGTAGTTTTACCTGAACCACTAGGTCCAAGAATAGCAACAAACTCATTGTCACGAAGTGTTAGGCTAACATTCTTTAGTGCTTGTTGTACTAAGTCACCTGTCACATACTTTTTGCTTATATTTTCTATTTGAAGCATATATACCTCCATTCTTGCAAAACAAATAAAGTCATTGACTATTAAACCAATGACTTCATTATAACATATTACCACACTTTTACAATATATATTTTTAAATGAATGTATATTACTTAATTATTCAACAGTATAACCTTTGTCTACTACTGCTTTCTTTAGTATATCTTCGCTTACTTCTTTTGAAAGAGTAACTACTGCTGTACCACTTTCGTGACTTACTTCAGCAGAAGTAACACCATCTATGCTTTCCAAAGCAGTTTTTACTGTTGCCTCACAGTGAGGGCACATCATACCGTTAATTTTTAGAGTTGTAGTCATAGTATTTTTCTCCTTTTTATTAGTTATATTTTTTATCTTTCTATCCCTTTTGCTACTTCTGATATTTAAGAAGTTAAGTCTAAGGGCATTTGTAACAACACAGAAACTTGAAAGGCTCATTGCTGCTGCACCAAACATAGGACTAAGTGTCCAACCGAAAATAGGAATCCACACACCGGCAGCTAAAGGAATACCGATTACATTGTAGATAAATGCCCAAAATAGGTTTTCGTGAATATTCCTTAAAGTACCTCTGCTTAGTCTGATTGCACCTGAAACACCAGTTAGCTTACTTTTCATCAGTACAATATCAGCTGAGTCAATTGCAACATCTGTACCTGCACCAATAGCAATACCAATATCTGCCCTAGTCAATGCAGGTGCATCGTTGATACCGTCACCAACCATTGCAACCATACCCTTCTCTTTATACTGAGTAACAACCTTTTCTTTGCCGTCAGGTAATACACCGGCAATTACTTCGTCAACACCAGATTCTTTTGCTATAGCTTGAGCTGTCTTTTCATTATCACCTGTAACCATAACAACCTTAATACCCATATTTTGTAGTTCTTTAATTGCCTTAGGACTATCACTTTTTACCACATCAGCTACGGCAATAATACCTAGCAACTGATTATCCATAACAAACAGTAAAGGTGTTTTGCCTTTAGTTGCAAGGTCATCAGCTTGTTTAATAATATTTTCATCTATATTGGCAATAGAAGAAATATGCTTTACACTACCACCAACAATTGTTTTGCCATTTATTTTAGCTGATACACCGTTACCTGTTAGTGACTTAAAGTCTGTTGTATCTAGAGTTTTTATATTACTGTCAATAGCTTTTTGTACAACTGCTTTTGCCAATGGGTGTTCACTTTTACTTTCTAGTGAAGAAGCATAGCTTAGTAAATCATTTTCCGTATAATTTTCACTAGGAATTATATCAGTTACTACCGGTGTACCGTTAGTGATTGTACCTGTTTTATCAAGTAGCACATAACTGACCTTTCCTGTAGTTTCTAGTGAAGTTGCATTCTTGAACAAAATACCATTCTTTGCACCCACACCATTACCAACCATTATAGCTACAGGTGTTGCCAGTCCCAATGCACAAGGACAACTGATAACAAGTACAGAAATACCTCTAACCAGTGCATTACCAAAGGTTGCACCACATAGTAACCACACAATAATTGTAACTACTGCAATTGAAATAACAATAGGTACAAACACACCTGAAACTTTATCTGCTACCTTAGCAATAGGTGCTTTAGTAGCTGAGGCATCACTGACCATTTTGATAATCTGAGAAAGAGTTGTATCTTCCCCAACTTTAGTTGCTTTGCACTTAATAAAACCTGACTGATTTACTGTTGCACCTGATACATTGTCACCAACTGTTTTATCAGCCGGAATACTCTCACCGGTTAGTGCTGACTCATTAACTGCACTTTCACCTTCAATAACAACACCATCAACAGGAATATTCTCCCCGGGTTTTACAACAAAAATATCACCGATTTTTACTTCTTCAACAGGCACTACCTTTTCAACATTATCTACTAATATTGTTGCCTTTTTAGGTGCTAAATTCATTAGACCTTTTATAGCATTAGTGGTTTTGCCTTTTGAGTAGGACTCTAACATTTTACCTAAAGTAATAAGTGTTAAAATCATACCGGCAGACTCAAAGTAAAATTCATCCATATACTTCATTACAAGTGACATATCGTTATTAACTTGGGCATTTGTCATTGCAAACAAAGCATACACACTAAAAATAAATGATGCACCGGCACCTAAAGCAACAAGTGTATCCATATTAGGTGACCTATGGATTAGGGCTTTAAAACCACTAATAAAGAACTTTTGGTTTATCACCATAATAATGCCTGTTAGTAGTAGCTGAATAAGGCCCATTGCAATATGGTTATTAGCCAAAATGCTAGGTAAAGGGAATCCCCACATCATATGACCCATTGAAATATACATTAGTAGTATTAGAAATACTAAAGAAGAAAACAATCTTTTCTTTAATTTAGGAGTTTCAGTATCTTTCAATGGTTCATCATTAGTTTTATTTTCTTTAGAAGAATTACCTTTCAGAGATGCACCATAACCAGCCTTTTCTACTGCACTGATAACATCACTTGACTTAACATCCCCATCAACTGACATTGAATTAGTTAGTAGATTTACTGAGCAAGAAGTAACACCCTCAACCTTGTTGACAGCTTTTTCTACCCTTGCAACACAAGAAGCACAACTCATTCCGGTAACATTATATTGTTTCACAATATCACCCCTATTTCAAAATTTTCTTTAATGTAGAAATTAGGTCATCAACTGTTTCTTCCTTATCTGCTTTAATATCATGTACCACACAAGTACGAATATGATTCGCAAGAAGTTCTCTGCTAAAGGAATTTAGTGCTGAGGTTACGGCAGAAACCTGTACAAGAATATCTGTACAGTAAGCATCTTTTTCAACCATACCTTTAATTCCTCTAATCTGACCCTCAATCCTACTAAGTCTATTCATTAGCTTTTTCTGTTCATCAGTTGTTCTTTCCTTAGTTTTGTGACAACAACCTTTTTCATTATTAGTATTGTCACTATTTTCTAAACAACATTTTTCTGAAGAATTTATTTCTTCAACAGAATTTTCTGTTAATGAATTTTCTGCTAAATCTATATTAGCATTTTTATCTTTGCTATCTGTATTCATAGAGTCACCTCACAAATTTCCCCTGTAAATTATCAATAAACTCTTTAACTTACAATTGCATTATATACCCCCATAGGGTATATGTCAAGAATTTTTTACATAAAAAATAACCCGACTGAAAATCAATCGGGTTTTGGTACAATATATTATTCTCTTTTAAAAAATTATTATAATTCTAATACAGAATTATCTATAGTCGATAGGAAGTGTTGCTACTGCATTTAGGTCTAAATCAGCAATATTATTGTCAAGTAGTTCATAATAAGCCTGACTTGCTACCATAGCACCGTTATCACCACAATACTTCTTTTCAGGCATATAAAGTTCATAACCTAAGTTCTTACATTCTTCTTGTAATCTTCTTCTTAAAAGTGAATTTGCAGATACACCACCGGCAATTACAAGGTTTTTCACATTATAATCTTTAGCAGCTTTTAGGAAATTAGTAACAAGACAATCAACTACTGCCCATCTAAAAGATGCACATAAATCTGCTTTTGGTAAAGATTCTCCCTTTTGACTTGCATTATGTATTGTATTGATAATAGCAGTCTTTAGTCCACTAAATGAAAAATCATATGGTGCATCATGAACAATAGGTCTTGGAAGTTTAAAGGCAAATGGATCGCCTTTTTCAGCCTCAATATCCATAGAAATACCACCAGGATAACTCATACCCATTGTACGAGCAGCCTTATCAAATGCTTCACCTGCTGCGTCATCCCTAGTTCTGCCGATAATTTTCATCTTGGTATAAGACTCAACCATAACAATATGACTATGACCACCTGACACAACTAGGCACATAAAAGGTGGTTTTAATTCTTTATTTGAAATATAATTTGATGCAATGTGACTTCTTAAGTGATGAGTTGGCACAAGTGGTTTCTTAGCACTATAAGCTAAACCTTTTGCAAAATTCACACCTACAAGTAATGCACCGATTAGTCCCGGTGCGTGAGTAACACCGATACCGTCAATATCATCAAGAGTAACATTTGCGTCACTTAGAGCTTGTTCTACAACCTGTGAGATACACTCTGCATGTCGTCTTGATGCGATTTCCGGTACAACACCACCATATAGCTTATGTTCTTCTACTGAACTTGCAACTACATTTGACAATACAACTCTGCCATCTTCTACAACTGATGCTGCAGTTTCGTCACATGAACTTTCTATTCCTAAAATCTTCATATTATTTTTCCTTTATAGAAATTTAGTTAAAATCAATCCATTTTCGGTAGGATTGCGATAAAAATTCTTCCTTACACCTTGCTTAGTAAATCCAAATTTATTATATAAATTTATTGCCGGAGTGTTGCCTTCCCTTACTTCTAACGAAACGAAAGCAAGGTTATTTTCCTTAGCAGTATCAACTACTTTTTGAAGTAAGGCATTAGCCACACCTTTTCTACGGTACTTTTCCTTAACGGCTAAGTTGGCAATATAACCTTCATCAAGCACCATATTAAAGCCTATGTAGCCCATTGCTTCATCTTCTTCAGCAACATAAAAGCAAGCCCCAACCTTAGAAAGCTCTATTTCTAGACTTTCAAAAGACCAGGGATTGCTGAAACATTCATCTTCAATTTCTTTTACAGAATAAATATTATCCTCATTCATTCCGATTATCTTCATTTTCTACCTTAGAGTCCTTTTCTTTCTCTTCAAGCTTGATAAAATACTTTTCAATACAACGCTTAATTACATCACGACAAGAACGATAAATGCCAAGTCCAAAACCATATGGGTCAGGCACACCATGGTCAGCACCACAAAGGACCTCAATCTTGCTCCATGGAATACCCTTATCAATAAGGATATTTGCATGGTCAAAGTTCATTGTAAGAAATTTAATGTATTCATCAAGGTTACATTCATCAAACTTCTTGGACTTATGGTTGCTAATATCAACACCGATTTCAGAACAAGCCTTAATTGCATTTTCAGATGCAGGAAGACCGTCTTCAGTATCAAAACCTGCACTTTCAGCAACTGCATCAACGTGATATTCTTTTGCTAAACTATTAAAAATTCCCTCTGCCATTGGGGAACGACAAGTGTTACCTGTACAAACAAATAAAATCTTTTTCATAACTAAAACCTCCCTATCGGGTTTCACAATACATCACTCTATTATATCTTATACTTTCCAATATATACCTAATCAATAACAAATTCTTTTTCTCATATACACATCATAATAAATAATTTCAAAAACCACTATGCAATCTCAACAAGATTACGTAATTATTATATCAGTTTTCAATAAAAAATGCAACAACAATTATATTAAATATTAGTAAAACATAAAAATCTCTGTTTTTACTAAAAATTTAGTAAAACTATGTAACAAATAATTTAAAAATTGATTTTCTAAAATTTTTTGCACAAAACACACAATAGTAAAATGTAAAATTCTATACTACTTAATAAAAAAGGCAGTATGCAAAGTACATACTGCCCTATATAAATTTAAGTAATAGTTAGGTTAGAAGATTAAACAATACCCTGAGCTGTCATAGCGTCAGCAACCTTTTCGAAGCCTGCAATGTTAGCACCTACAACATAGTTGCCTTCAAAGCCATACTTCTTAGCTGCGTTATCTAGGTTATGGAAAATGTTAACCATAATGTTCTTTAGCTTAGCGTCAACTTCTTCAAATGTCCATGATAGTCTTTCGCTATTCTGTGACATTTCAAGAGCAGAAGTAGCAACACCACCGGCATTTGCAGCCTTACCAGGAGCAAATAGAACACCGTTTTCCTGTAGATACTTAGTAGCATCTAGAGTTGTTGGCATATTAGCACCTTCAGCAACTGCGATAACACCGTTAGCTACAAGAGCCTTAGCATCCTCTAGGTTTAGTTCGTTCTGAGTAGCACATGGAAGAGCAACATCACACTTAACTGTCCAAACGCCCTTACCTTCATGATATTCAGCAGATGGTCTGTTAGCAGCATATTCTGTTAATCTTGCACGCTTAACTTCCTTAACTTCCTTTAGAAGAGCAACATCAATGCCTTCAGGATCATAAATCCAACCTGTTGAGTCAGAAACTGTAACAACCTTAGCACCTAGTTCCTGAGCCTTCTGAGTAGCATAAATAGCAACATTACCTGCACCTGAAACTGCAACTGTCTTACCTGCAATGTCGTTGCCGTTGCACTTTAGCATTTCTTCTGTTAGGTAAAGTAGGCCGTAACCTGTTGCTTCTGTTCTAGCAAGAGAACCACCATATGATAGGCCTTTACCAGTTAGAACGCCTTCATAAACGCCCTTTAGTCTCTTATACTGACCATACATAAAGCCGATTTCTCTAGCACCTGTACCGATGTCACCGGCTGGAACGTCAGTATCTGCACCGATATGACGGTATAGTTCTGTCATAAAGCTCTGGCAGAATGCCATAATTTCTCTATCTGACTTGCCCTTAGGATCGAAGTCAGAACCACCTTTACCACCACCGATTGGTAGACCTGTTAGGCTGTTCTTGAAAATCTGTTCAAAACCTAAGAACTTGATAATACCAATATTTACAGAAGGATGAAGTCTTAGACCACCCTTGTAAGGACCAATAGCAGAGTTAAACTGAACTCTGTAACCTGTATTTACCTGAACCTGACCATTGTCGTCAACCCAAGGTACACGGAAAATAATCTGTCTTTCAGGCTCTGTAATTCTTTCTAGTAGAGCTTCTTTCTTAAACTTTTCTTCATTTGCTTCTACAGCAGGTCTTAGAGAGTCTAATACCTCTTCAACAGCCTGTAGAAATTCCGGCTGGCTAGCGTTTTTAGTTTTAACACGAGCTAACACTTCATCAACATATGACATTTTTTGTTCCTCCTGAAATAAAGTCTTGAGTAGAAATTATCTTTTGATTTATACCTATCCATTTAACATAAATCTACTAACAATATTCATCTGATATTTTCGAGAAATACACTTAAAATGAAAGTTTCGCAATTGATAATTTCATTTATTAATTTAGAAAGGTGATTTATTCCTTTCTTCACTGATTGTAATTATACCATACATTTAGAATTTTTCAACTGTTTTCACGATAAAAACACTAAATTTGTACATATTGTATAATAATGCAATATCATTTTTGTACAATTCAAATTTATAATTTTTTGAAGGAAAAAAATTTAAAGTTTCATTTTTCTGTTTTGGTCACATAAGTTCTCTTATGCCCTCAATACAGGATATATAAGGACAAAATTTTCTGATACCGTACAGCAAATCCCTATATTCCATAGGGGTTAAGTGGTTTATTACACTTGTATATTCATTCTTCACCTTAATTTCTTCTAACATAGGAATAATATTTAGGGTAAATTTATAGGTCTGTTCATCCGTTAACTTAGTTGTGGATACTATACCTATACCCTGAACTTTATTTTCTTTTACAGAAAATACCAAGTCGTTTTTATACACATATTGGCAAAGTTCCTTATTATCTTTTAATCCAATAGGGTTTATTGTAATAGTATCATTTTTAATTTCACCTAGATACAAAAAGCAATTTATACCCTTATACCTAACTAAATTCTTAGAATACTTATTAAAATCTTTTTTCTTAATAGGTTTTCTTTCTACAGATTTAGTAGGTACTTTTCTCGGAATACTGTTAACTTGTCTTTCTGTAGGCTTAGGGATAGTTCTGTTTATTGAAGTTCTATTTTCTTTTACAGAATTAACTTTAGATATTGGTTCTTTCTTTGCTACACTTTGTTTAGATTTTGTAGCAGTATTCCACCTAGGTACTTCCTTACGAGTTTCATATACTCTTCTTTTTAAGCCCTTTTTCTCAAGTAGCTTTTTCTCTAATGCACGGTTGTTGATTGCCATTTTTACAAGGGCTGACATATCTTTATCTTCAGTAGACAGTACACTTTGGAAACAATCAGGAAAAATAAAGGTCATTTCTTTTTCCGTAAACTGCACTGTAAGCATATCGTTATTTAAAGAAACAACACTTCCCTCACCTAATAATTTATGTATTACTTTTACACCTTTCATATATTCTCCTTATTTCTTTATTAGAAATATAGTTTCACCTTGGTTTAATCCTAAGATTTTTCTTTCCACCATAGGATGCTTAAAACTTCTCACCATCTGTTGCAAAGTATTTCCTTGATGGTAGCCATGAATTACTACAATTTCTCTTGTGTCTTTAGGTAATGACTTTAGTTTATTTTCAAGTAACTTTCTGCCACTTTGTCTTGTTTCTCCATGAATATCAATTGCAATAGAATAAGCCATATTAACACCCGGAAAGTTCCTTTACTTTATCGGTAGCTAAGAAACTATATTTGCCTAAATTCTTTATAAGAATATTAATATCATTTTCATTTGCAATTTCTGTTACTACTTCAAGTGGGTTTGTGTATTCAATAATGTTATATTCTTCTGCAAAAGAATTAAAATTATTAAATTCAACTACATTTTCACAATCACTATGATTCTCAATAAGTGTATAGTAATCATCTATAAGTTCAATATCAATATCGCAATTCTTTACACTACCGATATACTTTTCGGCATCATTAATAAGTAGTCCTGTCTTTAGGTAACCGATTGAAACTGTTAAATCTGACTTTACTACCTTTTCACCAAAGCCTGTATCACCATTAAGACCTGAATTAATATCAACTGAAATTACCGTCTTATTACTGTCATTAATTTTATCAATAATATCACCGGCAATACCTCTAGCTACACCTTTAAAGCCTGTACCGAAAATACAATCAACTATAATATCATAATTAGAAAAGTCAGTACCTTCATCACACACCTTATAAGGAATATTCTGTCCCATACATTTGTCAAAATAATACTTACCGTCCACAGAAAACTTTTCTTTAATTAAAAACAAAGTTGAAGAAATATTCTTTTCTTTTAATAGTAATGATAGCACATAACCGTCACCGGCATTATTACCACTACCACAAACTATTGCAATATTACCTTTATAATCATAACTGTTAAATACACCTACACCGGCTTTGTACATTAGCTTTTTGCTATCAATATAATTTGCAATAGTATAGGCATCACTTTTACGCATTGTTTCTACTGTTATAACTTTTTCCATATTATCACCTTATAATGTTAAAAACTGCCCTAGTTTCCCAAGGCAGTTTCCTAATTAATCTACATCTTTATAATCTTCATCAGTAAGAGTAATTGTTTTTTGTTTCTTAGCTAATTCTTTATAAATATGGCTAACATAAATTGTTGTTACAATATCAGAGATACCGTTAAAAATTAAAACAATACCTGCAAAAATTGTAAATACCATAGCAGTTGAAAATGGATTAAACACAACAACCAATCCAAGACCAATAATAACTGCTGCAAGAATTAAGATTGTCCACCACATCTTTGCACCAATCTTAGCTAAGTCAACACCATACTGTACCTTTAGTACACCATCAACAATCATTACACAACCGAAGAATGTTGCTAAAATACTAGCAAAAAATTCCGGATTGATGAAAATTGCCACACCACCGATTATCAGTGCTACCGAACCCACTAAAGAAAAAGAGGTAAAGGCCTGTTGTTGTCTTTCTGCACTAATGTACATAAACAGTTTGATAATACCCCAAACACAAAGCAGTCCTGCCGTAACATAACAAATAATCTTTGTTGAGGACTCAGGGAGAATTACAAACATAGCACCTACTGCAATAAGTGCTATAGCTGTAAAGATAAACTCTTTCTTAAAGGTTTTGACTTTATTGACTTTATTGTCTTTACTACTCATAAGCACCCTCCTTTATAAATATTTATTTTTAGATTTCAAAGGCTTTCTTGATACTGTCATAATGTAAGAAAATACCTTCATTGGCATATTTCTTAATTTCATCAACAGTAGCAAGTTTGAAACCTGTAGTTTCTCTTTCCTGATTGTGAACATCATCTTCTGTAAAATCAAGTGTAAAGCGATATACATCTACAAAGTAGTTGTCACCTTCACCTGGATTTTCTCTATGGTAAGTAAACAGATATTCTTCCTTGCCCTTAGTTACATCAAGACCTGTTTCTTCAAGTACTTCTCTGCGAACTGCATCAATAGACTCTTCACCTGCCATTGCAGCACCACCTGAAACTTCCCACCAACCTGGGGCCCATGCCTTGTCCATAGCTCTCTTAGTGATAAGGAATTTTCCATCTTCTCTACATACAACACCTAAAACTGTTAGGTGATATTCGTCATCCTTAAGACACCAATCATTTCTCTTCATCGTACGACCAGTTCTGTTCTTGTTCTTATCATATATATCCCAAAGTTCCATTTCATTCTCTCCTTTTATTTGATTATATATTATTTACAAAGAAAAGGCAATTATATTTTTTCAAGAATATTAATTACTTCCCCATCTACTGTTGTTTGTACTTTCTTGTGGTTAAATTTGATACCGTCATCAGTATCAATGTCAACACCCTCAAGTTTAGAAAGTTTCTTCTCAAAAGTCTGTACTTCGTCATACCTAGAAAGTAAAGTATCTCTATACTTCATCATCACCTTATAGCTTGGATCATCCTCATCCACAAAATTTGAGTCTAAGTTTTCAATAGCATTTTTGTAGTAATTTATCATATCATAAAGCTGATGACTTCTAACACCTGAAAGTGTACCGTAATACCATCTGTGCATATAAATAAGTGCTTTAAAGCCCTTTTTCTTGCCACTATTTAACATCCAATAAATCGGTCTTTTTCCTGATACACCTACTGTATAGTTGGATAAATGCTCCTTATAGAAGGTGTTGAAGAAATAATTTCTAATCTTTTCTGTAGGTGTTTTGCCTTTTTCATTTAATGAAGAAGAAATAAAAGCTAAATTTTCTTCTAAAGAATTTTCGCCAAATACAGTTACTAAAAATTTCTTTAGATAATAGACAATATCTTCGTCATAATCTTCATTATCGGTAATTACAACACAGTTGTCTGTTACAGGTGTAAAGGTTTTGTACTTATCAATATCCCACACTTCACCTGTATATACATTGCCTAAATCATCAAGGTTATATCTGCCCAGTACACAACCAACTACATATGATAGAAAGGACTTAACATCTCTAACTTTTTCAGCCTTGTATATTGTAACATCCTTTTCTTCAACTTCACTTTTGAAACCGCCTTTTACATTATAAATATCAAGGAAAATTTCATTTAACTTTTCTTCATTTTCCTTAACTTTATTAAATCTACTGTTGGCTACCTTTTCCCATTGTAAATAAGCATCAAGGAGTTTACCGGTTGAAGTCTTGTACTTTATAAACGGATGAGCAGTAAAGTCCCATGAATTTTCAAAGGAATCAAAGTCCTCTTTTGCTAGGTTAATATTCTCAGTTACTAAGTCATTTACTTCTTGTTCTTTACTTAAAGAATGTAAAATCGGTAGTCTGGCAATATCACCTACTTGGCAATTCATAGTAGGTGCAAGTAGCTTTATCATTTCTGTTGCAATAACAGAATTGCAAAAACCTAAGTAATAAAGTAGCTTGTCCTGACTTGTATAGAAAGACATTCCTGCAATATCGGAAAGTGCATTTTGTTTATATCTAAAAGCCGGTTTTACTGTAATAAGTGACCATGTAGCAAGTGGCATAAACTTTAGTTCTTGGTTATAGTCTTGGGTATGCCTACCGTCTAATTTAGCCTTACCCATAACAGTTTCACCGTTTTTGTACCAATTAATTAGGTAGTCATTATTGCCATACCACTTACGATATTCCCCACCTTTATTATAAGGGAAATATGTTGCACCACTTTCATAGGCATCATTTACATTTTCTGCTGTAAAGTTTGCTTTAGAAAGGTTAACCTCCCACCATAAACGCAAGAATCTTTCATTGTCACCGGTTTTCATACCGTTTCTACAAACAGTAAGTTCACCTAAGGTTCTGCCTTGTTCAAAGGCTTTCATAAAGCTATCTCCAAGCCAATATGCAACCGGTTCTCCCGGTATTTTGGCAAAATCATATTGGTCGGTATAGTGATAATTTTCTCTATTAAAAAACTGATTATGCTTTTCTTTTCGCTTACTGTAGTTATATTCAGAAAGTCTGACACCACATAGTTTTTGGAATGGTAGGTGTTTACGGTTTACCCATGTTACAACAGGTAAATGACCGATTTTACCCTCAAAAAGTTCTGTACCGAAATCAACAATAGAATTTAGCTGAAAACTATGCAATAGGTATTTTCTGAACTTTTCAAAACTTTTTAGGTACATCCAAGAAACAGTAGTAATCATAGCAATTAACGCATCTTCCTTAGAAAGTACACCTACTGCTTTCTGAATAAATACTACTGCTAAGTCATTTTTTGCAATGTTATATTCCCTATTTACATACATAGCAAGTTTCTTATTCATTCTTGAATTGCTTAGGTATGGTGGGTTAGTAACTACCACATCATAGTGATGGGACATAATATTTGCTTGATTAATAAGTGGAAGCAGCTTTGAGAATATTTCTTTTAAGTAATTATTTTCTTCCTTAGTTGTTGGATTATAATTTCTTAATTCTTCTATTCTGTTATAAAGGCTCTTAAAATCTACTTTCCTTAAATTCAAAATACTTCCATATTCTTTACCATCATAAAATACAGTAATTAGATATGTAAATTCTTCTAACAATCTTTCGTTACCGTTGCTAAAGAATAGTGCCACTTCATCTACATTTTCAATATTGTTACTTTCTTGTACACTACAAAGATTTACCTTGTACTTTCCTAACACTAGATTTTTGTTATAGTAACTAGCTTTCATCATTAAAGCAAAATAAGAAAGTGATGATGCTCTATCGTCAATATCAAGGCCATAAAGGTTATTTTCTACAATCAAAAGTGCTGAGTCACTTTGGCTATATCCCTCATTACAATAAATATCAACTAAAAGTTCAAAGGCATAAACCAAAATATGACCACTACCCATACATGGGTCAATGAACTTAATATCGGTAGGCTTTAAATCTTTTCTTTTCTCTCTGATTTTTTTAAGTTCCGGGTTATCCTCATCAGTATCTTTAATATAATACTGCCATTTGTTTATGAAGTTTTCTGCTTTTTCAGTTTCACCATTACCTATTAAATGGTCAACCCATACCCTACCTAGGGTATTTTCCACCATATATTTTACTACCCAATCAGGTGTATATAGCTGAGTTGCAACAGGCAGATATTTTGAAGAAATTTTCTTCTTGCTCATATCACCGTCATAAAGTTTGTTGAAAACATCTGTGTTGTAATACTGATGAAACCAACCCATAATCTCTACACCTTGGGTAAAGTTATCAATATTAATCTTAGAAAGTTCAGCAATTACACCGTTACTGTCATAATCAAGGTTTAGGAGAAGTTTTACATAATCATCAAGGTCATTTTGGAATACGGTCATATTCTGACCTAAATATTCATTGACCTGTACAAACAGAAGTATGTACAGAGCTTTGTTGTTTTTCTCTGCTTTATACTTACCAATATTCATTTCATCTTCCGGTGTAAAATCAAGAACATTATCACCTAAAGTAGAAATAATTTTAGGTTCTTTTTCATCTTTGGACAAGAACAATTGATTATTGAAAGGCAATAGAGAATTTGCATCCATATATCTAAGTGCTACAATTCTTGTAAACCAAATATAGGCAATATCCTCAATGGCATCATTAAAAGAAGTAACATAGTCTTCTTCGTTACTTCTGCTTATTTTTTCAATAAAATGATGTCTTGCAACTTTTTCTTCTTCAGTTAAGTGACCGTAAAATTGAGAAATACCATTTTCCGTAACACCAAAGTAAGTTGCCCTTTCCTTTATATCTTCAATTAATTTGTTTCTTGCAAAAATTGCAAAATTTCTAATTGCTGTTCTGTCCATTTTCTTTATTCAAACCTTTAATATTAATTACAACCAACTCAGGGTTGTTAAAAAGTCTTGGTAAAATATAGTTATACTTAGGGTAGCTGATACCCCTACTAACTATCAACACTGAATTTTCCTTTACATATTCTCCACCTGAAAAGGTAGGAAAAAAGCCTTTGTGACCTATCAGTCCCTTATCTTTATGAGGTAGGCTGATCATTCCACCATGTTCATGACCTGAAAGTATCAAGTCAAATTTATACCTAAAATAGCTTTTTGCATAAACAGGAAAATGTGCAAGTAAAATTCTATAATTTTCTTTATCGGAATTATAATTTACATTTTTCAGTTGTGTTACCATAGAATTTTCTGACAATTTCACACCGTCATATACACCACAAATATCAATCTTGTTGCCATTTATAGTGACCTTTTCTACCTTATCCTCAAGAACCTTTACACCGATTTTCTGTAAATCGGATAAAACTTCTTCCGGTTCTTTCAGCCCATATTCGTGATTACCCGGTGCAAAATAGCAGTTATATTTCCGTACAAGAATATTAGATAACTCATACCCTTGCTGACAACCACTAATTCTATCAACTAAATCTCCACCTAAAAAAACTACATCAGGTGAAATATTTTCTATTCTTTTTACTATTTCACCTATATCACCACAATTATGAAAGTCAGAAACAAAGACAACTTTTACACTTTTCTTTATTTTCTCACTTTCAATTGTATAGGTTACATTCTTGATTTTGCGAAATCTAATATCGCTAACTGCAATAAAAATTATTACAACTAGGATAACAAAAAGAATTGAAAAAACAATATACTTTATCATTAAGTTACCTTAAATTAAAATGCCCAGTTACCATCTTTGAAGATAGGTACTCTCTTGCCGTCTCTAGTAATAGCAGTAATGTTTAAGTCCTCATTACCAATCATAAAGTCAACATGAACTAAGCTATCGTTAATACCTCTTTCTCTGCACTGTTCAAGAGTTAAATCTTCATAATCCTTTAGACAGTTTGTAAAGCCCTCACCAAATGCTAGGTGACAAGCAGCATTTTCATCAAACAATGTGTTGTAGAATAGAATTTCACTGTTTCTGATTGGTGAATCATATGGTACAAGTGCTACTTCACCAAGATAAGCTGAATTTTCATCCATTGCAATAATTGACTTTAGTAGGTCCTCATTCTTTTCAGCCTTTACTTCTACTGCCTTACCATTTTCAAATCTTACTGAGAAATTCTCGATTAGCTGACCTTGGTATGAAAGTGGCTTTGATGCATAAACAATACCTTCAGCTACACCTTTCTTTGGTGTAATAAAAATTTCTTCTGATGGAATGTTTGCATTAAATGGTACATTAGTGCCTAGTGTATCTTCACAACCACCTAGGAACTGAGCAGTTTCTATCATACCTACTTTAAAGTCAGTACCGTTAGATGACTTGTACTCTAGTGTTTCAATACCAAGTGAATTTAGGTAGTCACATCTTTCTTTTAGGTCTTTATTATGTTCTTCCCAATTTTTAATAGGGTCACCGTTTGCCCTTGAAGTGTATAGGATAGCTTCCCATAGCTTTTCAATAGCAACGCTTTTACGCTCATTAGGGAAAACTTTCTTTGCCCAATCGGCACCGGGAACTGCTGCAATACACCACTGATATTTATTATCCATTTGGTCACGATACGGCTTAGTAATCTTTCTCTTAATCTGCTGAGATTTAACCAGCTTTTCCATATTAACGCCCTTTAGTCCGTCAGGGTCTTCACTTTCAAGATAAATCAGTGCAGGTAGCACATCAACCTTATGCTGAAGTCTTGCCTTTTCCCATTCTTCAACTTTAGAAAGTACCTTTTCTTTCTGCCAACGAACATGAAGCTTGGTAAGTGGCTGATAGTTCCAATCAACAATAACCTTACCTGCACCACTACGGTAACATTCTTCAACAAGCATTTTTACAAATTCAGGTTGGTCAAGTTGTGTAGTAATATACACCTCTTGATTTTTCTGTACATTAACACCCTTTTGGGCAATTAGCTTTGCATAATTTCTTAAATCTGTCTTTTTCATATATATCACCTTATTATCTTTCACTAGGATTATCCATAGTTACATATAAATTATAATACTCAAATTATACTATATTTATTAATAAATTACAATAAAAAGGGTTGTGGCAAATACTTTTCATTATAAGTTATTTACCACAACCTTATTTAACTATTAAATTTTTCTTGCAAAAACAAAGCTACACCATCTTGATTATTACTTAAAATAACCTTAGTTGAAATAGATTTTAATTCTTCACAAGCATTATTCATTGCATAACATTCATCAGAAATCTGAAACATAGGTACATCATTGATAGCATCACCAAAGGTCACTACCCCATCAAAATTATATGTTTCTTTTAACTGCAAAATTCCATTAGCCTTTGAGGCAGTTATAGGCATAATCTCACACCAATAGGAGTCATTATAAATTTCTTTCTGAAATGTTGCTCTAATATTGTTATTTTCTTTAATAGAATTATAAAATTCTTTTACTTCATCATATTCACCGATAATAGTGAAATAAAAAATATAACCCTCATAAAGATTTTCACTACTGTTCAGAGGGTTCATTCTAGGGTCATTACCTCTAACATCAAGGTAATATTTTGTACCTTGATTTACAAAATTCTTGTTGTAGCTAACCTTTTCTACATTATTAACAAATGAATATACCAAAGGGTTTAGTGAAGATTTCTTAATATTCTCAATAATAAAATCTCTGTCAGTTTTATTAAAGTAATTTGAATTAACTATTTTTCCTGTATCTTTCATCATTGTGAAAGTACCGTTATACACAACTACAGGTAATTTTAAGTTCAAGCCCTCAATTTTATCACTTGCAGAAACTAAACTTCTTGCAGTAGCAACTGTAAAGTTCATTCCTTTTTCAATAAGGGAATTAATGATATTTTTGCTATTTTCACTAATCTTAACATCACTGTTCAGAAGTGTACCGTCAAGGTCAGAAACATAAAGTGTATTCATTTATTCCTCCCAAAACAGTTCATCCAAAGTTTTGTTAAGTGCTTTACAAATTGCAATGCAAAGTTTGATTGTAGGGTTGTAGTCACCCTTTTCAATAGCATTTATAGTTTGTCGTGATACACCAACAAGTTCAGCAAGTTTAGCCTGAGAAATATCCATACCTGCCCTAGCAGATTTTAATTTTAAATTTTTCATTCTTCAATCTCTCTCTTTTCTGCTTTTTTGTCAATGATGATTTTGATAATTGCAATTACTGAAACTATTAGAAATGTAACACCACAAACTAGGTTCATAAAAAATGTTTCATCATCACCTTTAGTGATTATATTTCCAAAAAAACAAGCAAAGTTAATTGCACTTACAACCAGAAAAACAATAATATACCTTGAAAGATTACCGGACAATGAAACATAAGCATCCTTAATAATTGAATAACCGGCAAACACAACAACACCTAAGCAAATACCAACAAAGTTCATTGACATTGTGTCAAGCCAATCACCAAACAATTTGCAAAACAGACCGTTAGCAATATAGTAAGCGATAACTGTAAAGAAAGAATACTTATATGCTACACCTTGAATAGCCTTTTGTCTTTCGTCGTAATCGTTAGTAGGTTTACCTTTTTTCTTTCTATATAAATATATCAAAAGACAAACAAGGAAAACCAATACAAAACTTGCAACCATACCCAATGCAAAAGAAAGTTTCTCTGTATTAATCATAATAAAACCTCCAATAAAAATTTATTTTTATCTCTTGACTATATATTACTACCTAGATTACATTATGTCAAGTATATTTTACATTTATTTTGAAATATTTTACTTTATGTTAAGTCAGCTTTTCTAATATATTTTTTAGGCAATAAAAAAGTCACACCGTAACAGTGTGACTTTAAAATCTTATTTACTTTTTCAGTACAACCTTATTTGTCTTTTTCTTAAATCTTACAAGTGTAATAAACTTATACCTTACAATATCATAGGCTCTGCCAAGGTTAAATTTCTTTGAAAGAAATAATCCGATTTCAGCCACTACAATGCCACCGATAATATCAACAAACACATGTTGCTTTACAAATACAGTTGACATACAAATTAATATAGCAAGAACAAACCACACCTTGCTATACATAGGGTGAACCTTTTTACACCTTAAAGCACCTCTAAAGCAAATCCAGCTTTCCATACAATGGATAGATGGGAAAAGATTATTAGGTTGGTCTAATGAATAAACAGCATTAGTCAACCAGTTAAGAACACCTCCGGAAGGAACATTTGCTCTTGTCATAGTGGTTGGGATAATAACAAAACAAAATAGGCAAATGGTTTTGCACACAAATTCAGCAGCAAAAAGCTCATTGCAAAGACTTCTACTTTCTTTAGCAAACACCAAGAATCCTATAATCCACAACACATAAGAAAGAATATATATCACTACAAAAGAGGATACAAAAGGAATGTAACTATCTAATTTTATTGAAAAATCATAATGGGTCATTTTGTTGGTAAAGAACCTTGTCATATTGTAAACAAGGGTGTTCCAAACAATACAAACCACAATAGGTAAATACGCATATCTTGGAATTAACTGTTTTTTCATATCAAACATATTAGCACAACCACATTTCAAAATCAAGATTTAATCCGGGTTTTATATACCTTTTACAAAAAATGTACATAAAATAACATACATATTTTATGAATAAGTCCATTTGTTTATTCATATATTTTGGTAAATATATAGAAATTGTAGAATTTGTCGAATTTCGTTGGTGCATTTCATTGTATTAAAGTGATAAATAGTGTATAATGTCATGAGTACAAGGTAGTGCATATATTCGGTGTGCTACCTTTTTTCCGTAGTAATATACAATTAAAAAATGAGGAGCAGAATTATGGAACATTTTATGAACTCACTGCAAACTGTCTTAAACGACATTGACAACGCAGTATGGGGTCCTGTAATGCTGATACTGCTTGTTGGTACAGGTGTTTACCTAACCTTTAGGTTTGGTTTTCTAACTTGGAAAAATCTTTTTCCATCACTAAAAGCACTTTTCAGCAAAGAATCAAGAATCAAAAAAGACGGTGGCAAAGGTGATGTTTCTCCTTTTGCAGCACTTATGACTGCACTTGCATCTACAATCGGTACAGGTAACATTGTCGGTGTTGCTACTGCTATGGTAGCCGGTGGTCCGGGTGCTTTGGTATGGATGTGGATTTCAGCAGCATTTGGTATTACAACAAAGTTTGCTGAATGTGCATTGTCTATTAAGTACAGAGTTGTTAATGACCGTGGTGAAATGCTTGGTGGTCCTATGTACTCAATCAAGGCAGCCTTTCACGACAAGCTACCCGGTAAAATTTTGGCAGTATTATTTGCAATCTTTGCATTACTTGCATCATTCGGTATCGGTAACTTAACACAAGCTAACTCAATCTCCGATGCAGTTAACTCAACCTTTACTATTCCTACATGGGTAACAGGTCTAATCCTTACAGTTATGGTACTGATTATTGTTTTAGGTGGTATTCAGAGTATTTCAAAGGTTTCTTCAGTACTTGTTCCTGCAATGGCTGTCTTTTACATTATTGCAGGTCTTGTAGTTATTTTCGGTAACATTTCAGGTATTCCTGAAGGTCTAAAAAACATTTTTGTTATGGCTTTTTCCGGTAAATCAGTTGCCGGTGGTATAGCCGGTACACTTACTGCAACAATGATGAACTCAATGCGTTATGGTGTTGGCAGAGGTGTATTTAGTAATGAAGCCGGTATGGGTTCTGCTGCTATTGCTGCAGCTGCTGCACATACTGACAACCACATTCGTCAAGGCTATATCAATATGTGTGGTACATTCCTAGATACAATTGTTGTTTGTACAATTACAGGTTTAGCTATTGCATCATCCGGTGTACTTGGTACAACTAATGCAGCTATGGATGGCACATATGTTATTGATAACAACAAAATCACTATTGCATCTCACAATATTGGTTCTGACTCCTCCTACAAAGATACAATTTATGAGTATGCATTAACTGATGATGGTTTCTCATTAACTGATGATAGTGGTAATGTTACAAACTACACACCTTGTACTAAAGAAAAAATTGCTACAAATCAGGAAACTGACTTTGACAAAAAGATGGATGGTGTAGAAGCTAAGGCTACCGAAACAACTTTACAGGGTACATGGCAAGATGAAAGTGGTAACAATGTAAAGTTCAGTACTGATGGACAGTACGAATCACTTACACTAACAACCGGTGCTAAGCTAACAATTGAAGCATTTAGAAGTGTACTTGGTGATGTTGGTGCTTACCTAGTAACTATCGGACTTATCCTCTTTGCTTTCTCTACTATTCTTGGTTGGGAATATAACGGTGAAAAGGCACTTGAGTTCCTTGCTAAAAAGCCACTTGTATGTTACATATACAGAATTATATTCTCACTTGTTGTTTACTTTGGTGCAGTAATTTCTCTTGATATTGTATGGTCATTCTCAGATATTGCAAACGCACTTATGATTGTTCCTAATGTTATTGCCGTATTAATCTTAAGCAATAAACTTGCAAAAGAAACTAAGAAATTCCAGCCAATTTGGAAAGAAGAAAGAGCAATAGCTAAGAATAATAAGTAATATTTGATTTAATAGTGGTAATATACAATAGCATATATAAACAATAGATAATATTTAACTTTATTTACTGTTACTAAAAAATATATAAACTTAAAGGAGTGGTTAATCAAACCACTCCTTTCCTTTTCCCTATTCTCATTTTCATTGTAATTTATAATAAAGATAGTAAACTATATCTATAAATTAATCTTAACGCACAATCAAAATTAAAAAAACTAATTTGTCTAGGTTTTTATTATTGACAATTTTATTTAATACTTATTAATTCAAAATCACCACAATATAATTTAGATATAGGGCGAAAAGTAGCCACACCAAATAAGGGATTTGGAGATAACTTGCAGTTTTATTACATTTATAAAAAAGCAAAATCATTCCCACCACCATAAGGATAAGAATTGTCAGCCAACCAAATGACAGTACAAACTGTTCCCCTAAAAAGAAAAACATTGACCACAAAAAGTTAAATACTAACTGCACACCATAAACCAGCAGTCCATACTTTTTATATTTACAATCTGACTCATAAACAAGTGTTGCAGAAATCCCCATTAAGAAAAACAGTATTACCCACACAACAGGAAACACCCAATCAGGTGGTGTTAGTGCTGACTGATTAAAATTACTTGAAAAATTTTTGGATGCATTCTTAGTTAAGAACCCAGAAATCTGTCCTATGCCAATACTTATAATAAGGCTGATGATGTAATTTTTTATTTTTATCATTTTATTTCCCCCACCTATAAAGTGTATATCATTATTATGCGTAAAAATTCTAATTTATTACTACAAAATTTTTATGATAGTATTTCATTTTGCAAAAACTTTTGGTACAATTAGAGTTAGTAGGATGTGAAATAATGAATAAAATTTTGAAATTCGATAAACTAAAATTATTCTTTTACTTTTTAGCAAGTGTTTTTACTGCTAACTGTTACTTGCTGATTAAAAGTGGACAGTTTTCATTTATTATGGTAGCTATTGTTACCTTTTTATATTCAAACATTATGCCTTTAATAGGTAGCACAGTACATACTAAAAGGTTAAAGCTATGTGACCATGGCAGGATATGCTTAACAACATTTGCTTATTCTTGTTTGGTGTCCGTAATTTATCATATTGTATTTATGATTTGGATGATACCTAATGTGGCAAGTTGGACAGACTTTCTGTATAGTGTTTTAGTATGTGTTGTTACACTTTCAATATTATTCTGGAACGGAATTATAAATGTATATTTATTTTCTGTTCAACTTGGGATTAAACACAGAGTAATCGGCATTTTGTGTGGTATTATCCCTATAGCAAATCTATTTGCTTTGGGCAAAATTGTAAAGGTTGTTAAGGGAGAAGTTGTTACAGAAGAAAACAAATATCTACTAAATGAAAGTAGAAAAGATAAAGAAATTTGCAATACCAAGTACCCTATTTTATTTGTACACGGTGTGTTCTTTAGAGATTTTAAGAACTTTAATTATTGGGGCAGAATTCCTAATGAATTAGAGAAAAACGGTTGTAAAGTCTACTACGGCAACCATCAATCAGCTTTATCTGTAAAAGACAGTGCAAAGGAATTAGCAGAAAGAATCAGAAATATTGTAGCTGAAACTAACTGCAAAAAGGTAAATATTATTGCTCATTCTAAAGGTGGTCTTGATGTTAGATATGCTATTGCTAAAGAAAATATCGGTGAAATGGTAGCGTCCCTAACCACAATCAACACACCACATAAAGGCTGCGAATTTGCCGACTACCTACTGACTAAAGTGCCTAAGTCGATTCAAAACAAAATTGCAACTACATATAACACTTCACTAAGACAACTTGGTGACAAAAATCCTGACTTTATGGCATCGGTTAATGACTTAACTGCAAGTGGTGTTAAAGCTATTAATGATGATATTGGTGAAGAACACCTTGATAATATTTACTGTCAAAGTTTTGGCTCAATACTTAACAAGGCTACAAGTGGTAAATTCCCACTTAATCTTTCCTACCATTTGGTTAAATATTTTGATGGTAAAAATGACGGTTTGGTTTCTATAAAATCATTTCCTTGGGGTGAGAACTATACTCTACTAACCGTTAAAGGCAACAGAGGTATTTCTCACGGCGATATGATTGACCTTAATAGAGAAAATATTAAGGGTTTTGATGTAAGAGAATTTTATGTTCAACTTGTAAGTGACCTAAAAAAAAGGAATTTATAATGGAGGTAACTATGAATAGAGGAAATATATTTCACAGAAGTTTCGGCAATCAATGTTATGCACTTGATGAAAACAGAATAAAAATTTCACTGACTACCGGTGATGATATTGAGAAAGTTTATATTTGCTACGGCGATCCATTTGATGCCGGTATTATGGGTGGTCAAGAAGTATGGGAAGGTACTAAGGAAGAAATTAAAACCTATATGACACTTGACCACAACAGAATTTGGAATGTAGTTGTTGAACCTAAACATAAAAGGCTGAGATACTACTTTATTGTTGAGGACAGTAAGGAAAGTTTATGTTTCCTAGAGGATGGTCTTTTTTCTAAAGAAGAATTAAAAAATCTTATGCTACCTAGTTACTTTGTAATGCCTTGGCTAAACAGTAGTGATGTAAATGTTACTCCTAAATGGGTACAAGACACAGTATGGTATCAGATTTTTCCTGACAGATTTTGCAACGGCAATCCTAGCATTAACCCTGAACATTGCAAAAAGTGGCAAAAAGGCAAAGTAGGTATGGGAGACTTTTATGGTGGTGACATTTACGGTATTAAGGAGAAAATTCCTTACCTAAAGGACCTAGGCATTAGTGGTATTTACATTAACCCTATTCTAAAATCATCAACAAACCATAAGTACAATACAGATGATTATGAAGTAATTGACCCTCACTTTGGTGATGACAAAATCTTTAAGGAAACAGTTGAACTTGCACACAAGAATGGCATTAAGGTAATGGTTGATGCTGTATTTAATCATAGTGGCAGTGACCATCCATTCTGGAAAGATGTACAGAAAAACGGTGAAAAGTCAAAGTACAAAGACTGGTATATGGTAAACAAATTTCCTGTAACTAAATCAGGTGACACTAGAGATAATCAGTTCTATTCCTTTGCTTTCACAAAATATATGCCAAAGTTAAATACAAACAACCCTGAAGTTATTGACTACTTTACAAAGATTTGCAAGAAGTGGATTACCGATTGGAAAATTGACGGTATAAGATTTGATGTAGCAAATGAAGTCAGCCATACATTCCTAAAGCATCTACACAAAGAGTTAAAGGCCATTAACCCTGACATTTATTTAATCGGTGAAATTTGGCATGACTCAATCCAATGGTTAATGGGTGATGAGTTTGACTCTATTATGAACTATCCCCTAACCTTTGGTATCAGAGAATTTTTCTTAAACAAAAATATGCCTAGTGAAAAGCTATTTCAGCATATTAACAGAAGACTTAATATGTATTATGACCAAACAAATATGGCTATGTTTAACCTATACGACTCTCATGATACACTAAGACTTATCAATTCAGTTGACTTTAACCTTGATATTTACTATCAGCTACTTACAATTCTATTTACAATACAAGGCAGTCCTTGTATTTACTACGGTACAGAAATTGCCTTACATGGTGGATTTGACCCTGACTGTAGAAGATGTATGCCTTGGGATGACATTGAGGAAGGTACATACAAAGATATTACAAACAAGGTTAAAGAAATTATCAGCCTAAGGAACAACCATATTGCCACAAAGTCACCTAATATGGAACAGGTTAATAACCCTAACAGTAGAGTTGTTGAGTACATAAAGCATAGCGATAATGAGGACATTAAGGTTATATTTAACTGTAGTGACAGTCCTATTAAAGTAAAAAATGTAGACAACATTCTCTTTGAAAACGGTTACAATGATAATTCTTTAAAAGAAAATGGTACTTTAGTTTACAAAATCAAATAACAAAAGAAAGAAACCTCTCACCTAACAATAGTTAGATGGGAGGCTTTCTTTATATAAAACAAAACAATAAACACGAAATTAAAATATCAATAATTACAATAATTGTGTTATTAACCCTAAACTTTTCCGACAAAATATGATTCAGTATAACCGAACCTATCAAAATCAAAAATACAGTAATCATAGGTATTTGGTATGATATAGCAGTATTCTTACTTTGTCTAAAAAGAATCAATATTACATTTCCAAGTAATCCGGCAATAATTGAACGAATATAATTGTCAAGTGTTTGGCAAACCTTTGAAGTTGAAAATTCATCATATAGTGAATAGAAAATGTGGAAAGCTCCACAAGAAACACCGATTGCAATTCCACCACCGGCGATAGCCATAAAAATACTGCCAAGGTAATTACCAAAGAAATCCAAACCAAAGTAATAACCGACACAAGACAAGGTTTTACCAAGGATTGAACCCGGAAGAATATTTACTACTGAAACAATATTGTTGTAGAAAGTATCTTCACTGACCATATCCCCAACAAAAAGCCCATCAGCAATTACGAGGTAGGCATCTCCACCACCAAAGGACATTAGTACAGAAGCAATACTTCTAAAAGCAAATACAAATGAATGTAGGTCAAGCATTATTATCGGGCATATTACTAAAAATAAAAAAACCACCCAATACCCTAAGTCAGAAAGTGTATCTTTGATTTTTATATTATTTCTTTTAAAGAAATTAAACTTTCTAAAAGCAAAGATAAGTACCATTACTATCATTATAATATCAACTGTAGCAGTAATTTGTGATATGTACTTATGGTCAAAGCCACCATGCTCAAAAAGATAAACACCTGAAATTACAACTGAAACAGTTTGCAAGATTTTGTTACCGGTTGCCTTAATACATATGATTAAGAAAAATGCAGTTAAAAGAATGTAAACTGTTGATACGGAGATTATGTAGTCACCCTTAAGTCCAAGTAACTTAAATAAACTCTTGCCACCTGACAGTACAAAGACTGCTATCATAACGAAAAGTGACCGATTAAATCGCCTTTTCCCTTTAGTCTTATTCTCTACAAAAATACTTTTCACATAATTTATCAGCAGGTAAATAATAAATGCCGACACACCAACAGTCAAACACTTTACTACAGGTGCAATCATTTCTTGCAAAGCTGACAACAAGGTTATCAGCAAAAGTGATGCAATAATTCCCGGTAAAGCCATCATAACTCCACCAAGAATCATACCCTTTTTACCAAAGTTTCTTTTGCCTATTGAGGAGGCAATTTCTATGGGCAAAGCCCCCGGAGTTAGACTTGCTACAATAATATCTTTATCAAAATTTTCTTTGGTATCAAGTTTATTTTCTCCAACAAAAACATCTTCAAAAATCGGTATTAATGCACTTCCACCACCAAAGCCAAGACAACCTATCTTTAAGATATTTAATAAAAAAGCAGAAAACTTCATATTACTTTTTCCTTAAAGCACCTTTAACTTTGTTGTAGAAAGATTTAATAGGATGCTTTAGTAAATATCTTGTTTCTCTTGAGTAGGATTTTTCTTTATTTAATTTTTCATTAATGTTCTTTATTTGATTATTTATTTTATTAAGTTCTTTTTTCAGTTGTTTATTTTCTTTATAAACACTATCAATAGTGTTTACGAAAAAGAGAATTAGCTCCTCATTATAATTCTTATCGTTATAATCCCAAGCAGTTGTTTCCTTGTATGTGTAGTCAAAAAGTGGTTTACCGTCACCGATATATTCATCAACAATACTTTCATTACTGTCAACAAATTGTTCCATAAAGGCCTTTACTTCATCTGTTGACATAAGGGAAGTATTGCTTTCAGGAAGCACTTCTTCACATTCCTTTAATATTTTAATCAGTTTATTGTTATCAGCCATAGTTATTGGCTTTAATCTGTTAAGTACTCTCTTGATTTCGCCTGATTGAACAGAAATACCTGTATTTGCAGTTTCGTTAAGTTGCTGAAAACTGTCATCAACCTTTACACCTAAGATATGCAGAAAGTCTTGGTTAAGGTCACCGTTATAAAAATAATTTCTGTCAAATCTTTTTACAATAACATTTTCTTTAGAAATACTTTTTGCTATGTTATCAATTTTTTCACGATAATCCATAACACATTTAAATCTACCATTCATATCGGCAAAGTATTCATCAAAGCTCTGTGTACTTGCAATAAAGTCAGTCTTTAGCTTTTGGTTATATCGTGACATCATAAACTGGTCTTGTCGTCTTAGATACACAATAACCTTTATCTGATAGTTATGCTGTTCACTATGCTTTTTAAGGTCCTTCCACAAGCCTTTTCTTCTTGTAGAAGTTGCCCACCAAATACTTTCATCAGAAAGTAAAATAGTGTCATAGTCCTTAAAGCAATCAACAATATACTGCAATTCATTGTCAAAAACTTGCTTTTCTTTCTCCTTATTTCTAGTACCGTTTTCTTTAATTGTACCGGTTAAGAAGTAACCGTTTCTGTTAACACTTTTTCTCTCATAATGATAGTGCATTATAGGATACAGAACACCTTGTTCCTTTAGCTTTTCCCTATTTAATCCACAAAAGTTCTGAATAGATGTTGTACCGGTTTTGGGAGTACCAATATGTATATATAATGTTTTCATACTGCACCTCACAAAAACCTTTCAAGTTGCTTCATAACTAAATCAACTGACTCATTAAGTGAACGGTTAGTAGTATCTACTGTAATTGAAGGGTTTTCCGGTTCTTCATAAGGACTTGAAATACCTGTAAATTCCTTAATAACACCATCTCTTGCCTTTTTATAAAGACCTTTAATATCCCTTTTTTCACATTCTTCAAGAGGTGTACTGACAAAAACTTCGATATAATCTTCACCGATAATTTTGTTAGCATTTCTTCTATCTTTTCTAAAAGGTGAGATAAAAGCAGTTAGCACAATAAGCCCTGCGTCATTCATCAATTTTGCAGTTTCTGCAATCCGTCTGATATTCTCTACCCTATCTTCATCACCAAATCCTAGGTTGTTGTTAAGACCCATTCTTACATTGTCACCGTCAAGTAACATTGTATGTTTACCCATAGAAACAAGTCTTTTCTCAACTTCATTAGCTAATGTTGATTTACCTGAACCTGAAAGTCCTGTAAACCAAATTGTCCTAGCCTTTTGATTTAGTGATTTTTCTCTAATTTCTTTTGAAATGTCTGTTTTCTGCCACACTAAATTTTTCTCTTTAGCAATAGTAGCAGAACCCTCTGCTAAGTTGTTTTCCATAAATCATATTCCTTAAATCCCTAATATTTTGATGCATACTTAGCATCATAACGGGTTTTATTATAAAATCAATTTCTTGAAATAATATTGAAAATACTTTATAATTTATTTAAGATATTACAAATTTCTACATTAGGAGAACATTATGCGAATATTAATTGTAGAGGATTCCTACAGTCTTGCTGACACATTACAAACTGCACTAAAAAATGAAAACTACATTGTTGATGCAGTTTTTGACGGTTCAGACGGCTATGAATACGGTAGAACGGGAATATATGATATTATTATTCTTGACCTTATGCTACCTAAGATGGACGGTTATCAGGTTATTAAGAAATTAAAGGATGAAAAGGTATATACACCTATTTTGATTTTATCTGCAAAGTCCGAACTTGATGACAAGGTTAAGGGCTTTGAAGTTGGAGCTGATGATTACCTTACAAAGCCATTTGAAATTAAGGAACTGATAATGAGGGTAAATGCTATTGTTAAGAGAAATTATAACTTGCAAAGTCAAAACCTAACTTGTAACAATATGTCCCTTGATTTAAAAGGTTGCAAAATGATAAACACAGATACAGGAAAGTCAATCAGAATTTCCGGCAAAGAACTTCAACTGTCGGAAATGTTACTGTACAACCAAAGGCAAGTACTGACTAAGGAACAAATTACAGAGAAAATCTGGGGTTATGAGTCTAATGCCGAATACAACAATGTTGAGGTATATATTTCATTTATCAGAAGAAAGCTAAAGCAACTTAACTGTAATTGCACTATTAATTCCATCCGAGGTGTTGGATATTCTTTGGAGGGATAAATGAAAAATAAACAACAAAAAAGAATTTTCATAGTGCTAATGATTATCTTCACTATCACATTAGTCAGTATACTTGTTGCCGTTAATATAATTAATGTAAATTCCAGCTTTAGACAACAAAGAAGAATGATTAGAGATGACATTGGTTTTTACGGTATAGAGGCTTTTTGTGGCAATGATAATCAGAAAATAAAAAGGCAAGAATATGACTATAGCACTTCAGTTGTACTGAAAAATAAAAATATAATGGTTCTTTCAAACAGTCTTAAAGAAACCACCGATAAAGATATTCTTAGTATGACTCAAGAACTTCAGAAAAATGGAAAAAGATTCGGTTCGATTGATGATTATATTTATCTTGTAAGAATCTTAAAAAGTGGCAACACAGTTTATATTTTTGTTAACAACAAAGAGGCATTGCAAAATTCAAAGCAATTCTTTATTGTATCAATCTTTATTTTCTTGTTATCAGTAATTGTATTTACAATAATTTCTTACTACCTATCAAGGTGGATGATTAAGCCATCGGAAAAGGCAATTAAAAATCAAAAAATATTTGTTGCAAATATTAGTCACGACCTAAAAACACCTATCACAATTATTAGGGCAAATGCTGACTTGATAGAAAATGAAGTCAAGAACAAGAAAAGCATAAAGTACATTCAGCAAGAAACAGAAAAGCTAAATCACCTTGTAAATGAAATGCTGACGCTTACTAGGATTGACAACACAATAAGTAAAGAGAATTTCAAAAGCTTTAACTTTGGGGATTCTTTGTTTGATGTTGTACTGCCATTTGAAAGCATTGCGTATGAAAAGGGTATTAGATTTAATATTAATATTGATGAAGTTACAGACTATTTTGGTGATGAAAACAATATTCAAAAGTTGGCAGAAATCTTAATTGACAATGCAATGAGCTATACTGCCAAAGGTGGAATAGTTGATGTTGATGCCTATGAAAATTCAAAGGCAGTTACACTTTCCGTAACTAATACAGGTGAACCTATCAGTGATGAAAAGAAAGTTGAAATCTTTGATAGATTTTACAGAGAAAGTAAATCAAGAGAAAGAACCGGCAACCACTACGGTTTGGGACTTTCTATTGCAAATACTATTGTTAAAAAACATAACGGTAAAATAACTGTTGAAAGTAAAAACGGCAAAAACACATTTACCGTTATATTGCCAAAATAAATCCATACATAGAAAAAGAACCTTGATGGAATTTCCACCAAGGTTCTTTTATATTAATTAGGATTATTCATCGTATAGGTTAGTTGATAGGTATCTTTCGCCACCATCAGGGAAGATAACAACAATGTTCTTACCCTTGTTTTCAGGACGATCTGCTAACTGCTTACCTGCCCATAGAGCTGCACCTGAAGAAATACCGATTAGGAAGCCTTCCTGTTTAGCTGCTTTTCTCGCAGTTAAGATAGCCTCATCATTAGGTACTGCAATGATTTCATCATAAACATCCTTATCAAGAGTTTCAGGTACAAAGTTAGCACCGATACCCTGAATCTTATGAGGACCTGCCTGACCCTTTGATAGTAGTGGAGATGTTTCAGGTTCTACTGCAATAACCTTAACATTAGGATTCTGTTCCTTTAGGTACTTACCTACACCTGAAAGTGTACCACCTGTACCAACACCTGCTACAAAGTAGTCAACCTTGCCTTCTGTATCAGCCCAAATTTCAGGACCTGTTGTATCGTAGTGCATCTTAGGGTTAATTGGGTTAGTGAACTGACCGGCAATAATGCTGTTTGGAATTTCCTTAGAAAGTTCTTCAGCCTTGTCTGATGCACCCTTCATACCCTTGCTACCTTCTGTTAGTACAAGTTCTGCACCGTAAGCCTTAATAAGCATCTTTCTTTCGTTAGACATTGTTTCAGGCATTACGATAATTGTTCTGTAGCCTTTAGCAGTTGCAACAGAAGCAAGGCCGATACCTGTGTTACCACTTGTAGGTTCGATAATAACTGAACCTTTCTTTAGTCTGCCTGTCTTTTCTGCATCTTCAATAATAGCCTTAGCTACCCGGTCCTTAACACTACCGGCTGGGTTAAATGATTCCAGCTTAGCTAGTAGTGTTGCCTGAATATTTTCTTCTGCTTCAATATGTGTAAGTTCCAGTAGTGGTGTGTTACCAACTAGTTCTGTAATTGATTTCTTAATCGCCATTGTTAGTTACCTCCCATTACTTAATTGCTGCAAAGCCTTTTTCAAGGTCAGCGATAATATCGTCAATGTTTTCAATACCGATTGATAGTCTTACTGTGTTTCTATAGATACCTGCACCGGCAAGTTCTTCATCATTCATCTGAGCATGAGTTGTGCTTGCAGGGTGGATTACAAGTGACTTAGCATCAGCTACATTAGCTAGTAGTGAGAATAGTTCTAGGTGGTCGATAAAGTCCTTAGTCTTCTGTTCGTCACCCTTTACTTCAAATGTAAAGATTGAACCACCACCGTTAGGGAAGTACTTCTTATATAGTTCCTGCTGAGATGGGTCATCAGAAACTGATGGATGGTGAACCTTTTCTACTAGTGGATGGTTTTTTAGGAACTGTACAACCTTTAGTGCATTTTCAACATGTCTTTCAACTCTTAGTGAAAGTGTTTCAAGACCCTGTAGGAAGATAAATGCGTGGATTGGTGAAAGTGTAGCACCTGTATCACGAAGTAGTAAAGCTCTAATCTTTGTTACGAATGCTGCAGCACCTACATCTTCTGAGAAGCTAACACCATGGTAACTTGGGTTTGGAGCAACTAATGATTCAAACTTGCCTGATGCCTTCCAATCGAACTTACCACCATCAACAATAACACCACCGATTGTTGTACCGTGACCACCGATAAACTTAGTTGCTGAATGAACAACAACATCAGCACCGTATTCAATAGGTCTTACTAGGTAAGGTGTAGCGAATGTGTTATCAACGATTAGTGGAATGTTGTGCTTATGAGCAATCTTTGCAACTGCTTCAATATCAACAACATCGGAATTTGGATTACCAAGTGTTTCAATGAAAACAAGCTTTGTGTTGTCCTTAATTGCATTTTCGATTTCATCAAAATCAAATGGATCAACGAAAGTTGTTTCGATACCATATTCAGGTAGTGTGTGTTCAAGTAGGTTGTATGTACCACCGTAAATGTTCTTAGCAGCAACAACATGGTCACCGTTAGATGTGATGTTAGCGATTGAGTAGTAAACTGCTGCTGCACCTGAAGCAACTGCCAGAGCAGCTACACCACCTTCAAGAGCTGCAATTCTCTTTTCGAAGATTTCCTGTGTTGGGTTAGTAAGTCTGCCGTAAATGTTACCTGCATCTTCAAGACCGAATCTTGCTGCTGCATGATCGCAGTTCTTAAATACAAATGAAGAAGTCTGGTAGATTGGAACTGCTCTTGAATCTGTAACTGGGTCCGGAGCTTCCTGACCTACATGTAGCTGAAGTGTTTCGAATTTATAATTATTGTTTGACATAATTGTTTCTCCTTTAAATAAAAAATACATTTTAATGTTAGTTAGTTTCTGTTAAGTTTTGTGAGTTATTACAGCAACAACATCGTCCACTGCCATAATTTATTCTGTTGTAAAAATAAAATTTTTCAGACATAAATTTTTACCTCATTTCTTAATTACACATTTCCTATCTGTTTAGTGTGATTTGAATATATCATATTATTTCTGACTTGTCAATAGTATTTTTAAAATTTCTTAAAAAAAATTACCACCCAATATTTTTGGATGGTAATTACAGATTTATTATTCTTTAATTGAATTATTTATTAATATCCACAACAACATATTCAGCTACACAACCGGTCTTAAACTTAATTGACCAGTCCCCTATTCCCGAACTGACAATAAAGTCTGTGTTCTTTTCTCTTTCGTAGCCATATGTTTTGTCATTCATACCCAGCCATTCACCTGAATATGTAATAGGAATTAACTGTCCACCATGAGTATGACCTGATAGTACCAGGTCGACATTGGCATTCTTTTCTTCCTTATAGTGGTTAGGCTGATGGTCCAGCATAATTATATACTTATTGCAATCAAGGTTCTTTACAAGGTCATTAGCACTTGCTCTTGTGCCACCCTTTTCTACCTCAGAATAATCCTGTCTGCCTACAATATAGAACTTATTATTTAGAAGTACACTTTCATCCTCCAGAACCTTAACGCCGTTTTTCCTTAGTTCTTTTGCTAAATCATTACCGTCATAGCCTCTGTATTCTTTGCCGTAGTAACCCTTATCGTGATTACCGTAAACAAAATACACACCGTACTTTGTCTTGAACTTACTTAGTGCTTTACAAGACTGTATCATATCTTCCTTAGAAGTATCATCATCAACAAAGTCACCTGTAATAACTACCACATCGGGATTTTCTTTATTCATAGTATCAACATACTGAGAAAATTCTTTATAGTGAAATGTTGCACCGATATGAGAGTCTGAAAGTTGCACAATACGAAGTGAATTCATATCTTTCTCGGTAGTTAAGTTATAATCTGTAGCCACCACATTATGAGCAAAATACCAACCGAATGTTAGATATACTGCTGTAAGTACCATAGCGATTATACCTTGGAAATAAAATTTAAAAGGCTTTTTCCTACACTTTTTAATAATAAAGAAAATAAAGTCAACAATAAGCCAAATCACAACTAAATGCATCAACACAATAATACTGTTCATCATATTCATTGTTATAGTTAAAACAGTAAACATAACAAGAATAATTATGATAGAAAGTAAAATTGTGAGAAATTTCTTGTTCATTGTGATTTTCTTCATAAATCTAAATTTATAAAATCTGCTGATTAAATACACAAAACAGGCTACTGCAAAAAGCAGTACACAGCCAAATATTAAGCCCCACATAATAAACTCCTTTTCTGCAAAAAATCTTTAGATAAAATCATAACAAAATAAGACACATTTTGCAATAAAAAAATCTTTTTAAAAATTTTACTGCTACACAAAAGAGTTATGGCTGTGATAGAGGGTATCACAGCCATGGAAGGGTATAAAAACAAATCATCGTTGTACATAAAGTTAATAAACAATTCAAATGTTCCATTTCATTATAATATAAAAACAACTTTTGTAAATAAAAATGGTAAAAACAATTGTTTTTCTGTCCTAAACATTTTTAAAGTATTTAACTGTTTATTTAATCTTTAAAGTACACTTAGCCCTTTTCTTACCATCTTTTGTAGTAACTATAATTGTAGCTTTTCCTGCTTTTTTAGCAGTAACTTTGCCTTTGCTATTTACTGTTGCAACCTTTTTATTAGTTGAAGTAAATGTAACTGCTTTCATATTTGCATTAGTAGGAAGTACAGTAGCCTTTAAAGTAAAGGACTTACCTTTCTTTATAGTTTTACTTTTTGCAGAAAGTTTAACTGACACTACCTTCTGTACAACTGTTACTTTACAAGTAGCTTTTACTTTGCTATCTGCTAAGGAGGTTGCTGATGCAATAAGCACATTACTACAAAGTAAAGCAACAGTTAAAATGCCACAAAATAAAATTAATAGTTTTTTCCTCATAAACTACACCTCCTTATTTCTCATATCCCACAATTACATTGTTGTCATTATCAAACTTAATCTCAATATTCTTAGTTACACTTTCACCGTTTTTGTAATGAAGTGTAATTACAACTGTATCTGAGAAATATTTATTGCCACTTGCATTTTCTCTTGATGCACTGTTTGAAGTAGAAATATTTGCTGAACTACTTGCATTAGACATTGCTTCACTTGCATTTTTCTCAGAAACTATCCATCCTAAGTCATTGATATTTTGTAGTTTCAACTTTTGATAATTACTGTTAAATTCCGTTGTAAGATTATCCTCATCATCAGCATAGGTACAAATAATAGAATTATCATTTTCTGAAGAAACATCTATATAATCAATTTCACTGCCTTTAATATTAAAATATAAAGAGTTAATTGATATTGTATTTCCACCATCCTTTGAGATAATCTGTACACCATTATTCTCTAAAGGAATAATAGTATCTTTCTCAGTAATTTTATATTCTTTATTTTCTTTTTTCTCTTTATCATCAGACAAAGAAACTGTAATTGAACTGTTGTCCAACTTTTTATCCTTTTTATTCTGTGTTAATGATGAATTTTGTAGGACTATTGCCAACAAAATAACTATCACTACTGATGCTACAAGTACAATTGCTCTTTTAAAGGTAATAACTTTATTTTGACTTTGTGGTTTAGTAGCGTTATCAGTAGAATTATTTTCTTTTTTCATTAAAGCAATAATTTCTTCTTTTCTTTCATCACTAACAGTAACTTTATCATAAGAATTTTTGTATTTATCAAAATCAAAATTACTCATTATTATCCTCCTTTTCTAAGATTTCTTTCAACATATTTCTACCACGAGATAACCTTGACCTAACACCTGACCTTGTAATACCGAGGATTTTTGATATTTCTTCAACGGTAAATTGTTGATAATAATACAGGTGGATAGGTACTTTATACTTTTCCGGTAACTTCATTACACTGCCTATTGTTTCATCAATTTCATTACTGAAAGAAATATAGCTTTCTGAAATTTCACTGATGGAAACTGTATTTTTCTTATAGCTTTCGGTTGCCTTACTTTTGCTACAATTTATTGTTACCTTTATGAGCCAATGCTTTATGTGTTCTTTGCTTTTTATTTTACTTTTGCTTTTAACAAGCCTTAAGAAAACATCTTGCATCACATCATTTGCATCATCTATGTTGCACAATATGTTTAGGGCAATTCTGTAAACCATATCCGAATATGTATTGACAACTTCTTCTATTAAATTGTCATCAAAAATAAAACCTTTTTCACTGTGTTTATAAACTTTATCACTGTGCTTTGGTTCACTATGACTATAGTTTTTATCTTTGTATGTATCGGCTTTGTGACTATGCTTTTTATCATTATTCTTATAGATTTCATCAATATCTATATAGTCTTTTTCTTCACTATTTTTATGACCTTTGTCACTTTGTTTTTCTTCTCTAAATTTATAGTTTTTATTGTTATTTTTATATGTTACTTCACTATTTTCATAGTTGTTGCTATGGTTATAAACTTTTTCTTTGTGACTTTTGGCTTTGACACTATACTCATAGTCGTCATCCACAAATTTATCAGCGCTGGTTTTATATCCAAATCTATGGTCCACATTATCCCCCCTTAAATTTTAGTTTATGTTGTTTAATGTTTTCCAACTATACGCTTGTTGGATTAACATTAAACTTCCCCATTTATAAGTACTTACATATATAATACCTTATAAACTTCAAAAGTGTTGCAAAATTTTGAAAAATTTATTATTTTTTATATGTAATCCTATATCATAAAAAATCTTAATAATTAAAATTAAAATATATAAAACTATAGCCCAATGTTATTTCTAACATTGAGCTTAATAAACGATTATAATGAATAAAATAGTTTTTATTTGTATACTTACCTTTTCATCAATATTTATCAAATAAAAAACTATTAATCAATTTTGCAACATCTTTTGAGGCATGACCCGTTTCATAAAGACCCGTTGCTACTTTAAAATTGTTCCAATTACATAAATACTTATCTAAATCAAAATTTTTTATGTTTTCAAATAATTCATCATTATTTTTTGCGTATGGAAAAGGTAATTCAGTCATATTATAATAAACGCCTCTATCACTTTTGTATTCATCAAAATCGATTGCAAATGTAAAACAAGGGATATTTCGTAAAGCAACATCAAAAATACAACTTGAGTAATCGGTAATGAAAGCATCACACGATAATAATAAACCTTGCATATCCTGAAAATTAGTTACATCAATAACATTATCATTATGAAAATTTTTAATTTCCTCTTGCTGAATTAGAAAAGGATGAAATTTTATTAATACCACCCATTCATATCCAGTTTTCTTTTTTAGTACATCACATACTTTTTTAAAGTCTATATTATATACTGACATATCCAATTTTCCGCCCCAAAAAGAGTCCCTGAATGTAGGTGCATAGAACAATATCTTGACATTTTTATTAATTTTAAATTTATCTCTAATAAATCTAACTGATTCACTATTATCATTATTAACCAAAATATCATTTCTCGGAAAACCCAACTTTTTAATTGTTCCCTTATATCCAAATGCTCTTCTAAAAATATTACTTAGAAAATCAGAATTAGAAATAAAAATATCCGTAATTTTTGAAGTAAATTCTATTTCTCTAAAAAGTTTAGGATCATTTTTAAATTTAGGAACATCATTATCAATTTTTTTAATTCCTAAACCTCCATACCATGTATTTATTGCTATTTGATTTTTTCTTTTTCTTAACTCCATATCCCATTTATGAGTGTTTAGCCAAACTTTTGCAGTTGCATATTCATAAACTTTCTTCCATGGTGTACTCCATGATGATATTGTTCTTATATTCTCTGGTAAACCATGTACATAATCTTCATTTATAACCCAAACAATATCAATATCATTATTAATCTTCAATAATTCGTCTATTATAAATTGTGGGTTATCACCAATTTTTCTACCCTTAAAAGTAGAAGCAACAACTCTATTTTGTAAAGGTAATAAACGACATAAACAATAAAACATTCTAACTAATTGAGGCTCAATTTTTCCTTTATAAAGATGCCATGGGCACTTTACAACTTTCCTTAAAAAATCTAATAACATAATTAATAATTTTCCTCATTCATATACATAATCATTCTTTTGTAAGAATCAACAAGATTTACTGAAGGTCTCCATCCAAGACCTTGTAATTTTTCTGAACTTAGCCACATCTTTGTATCAGCTGCATAACCAAATTTTTTGTTATCTTTCGGAATATCAAATACAACATTAATTTCATTATTTGCTATTTTATCAGCAACTAACTTTGCCATATTGCAAATTGTTGTATGACATTCTTCGTTAGAAACATTATATGCCTCACCGGAATTGCCCTCAAGCAGTATTTTTAATAAAGCAATCATCGCATCTCCGGTATAAACATAATTACCTTCAGATTTACCGGTTGTATGTAATACTATATCATTCTTGTTGATAACACTACTAGCAAATTGTGCAAAGACTCTATTCTCATCTTTCAAAATTCCGGCACCAAATGTTTGAGCTAATCTTGCAATTTTAACATTCAAGCCATACTGCTCAGCATAAGAAACTGCCATACACTCACACATTCTTTTGCTTTCAGGATAAGAACTTCTTACATTAAACAAATCTACAAAGCCTAAGTCTGATTCAGTTGTCTTAGTTTCTTTATTTAAAGTACCATAGACTTCCATTGATGAAACATAGACAAATGATTGTACATTATTATCAACTGCAAATTTCAGTAGTTTATTAGTAGATATAATTGAAGTATTAATTGTATCTACAGGATAAGTAACCATATATTTTGAATTTGTAATTGCAGCTGTATGGATAATATAGTCAATTTTTTCTTTAACTTTTATCTCGTCAACTAATAAATCAACATATTTAAATGAAAGTCTGCTATCACCTTGATATTCATTATAAATATCATTTACTTTATTTTTATTTCTCACCAAGGCAACAATATTCAAATTCAAATTATGCTCTTTATCACAAAACAACAAAGACTTAACAAGTAAAGAACCAATCAACCCTGTTGCTCCTGTTATCATAATGACTTTATCTCTTAACTTTTCAAAATTTATATCACTATTTGATATATAATTAAAATCTTCTAAAAGCACACTATTCATTATTCACCTAAACCGTAAATTTGATTATCTTCTCTTGCATCTAATATAGCTCTCATTATATAAAAATCACCAGGCGTAGTAATTTTAATATTCTCATCTGGTCCATCAACAAGGTACATTTTCTTCCCATAATATTGCATCATTGAACAAGAATCAATGAAATTATCAATATTTTCTGACAAAGCAGTTCTATGTGCTTTCAATATATCTTTCAAATAAAAACTTTGTGGAGCACGAGCTAGTCTTGAATTGGCTCTATCGGGTATATAATCTATGGAGTTATCTTCAGAAACCAACATAATTGTCTCCTTAACTTTTACACTAGTGATACACGAACCAAACTTCTTTACAAATTTAATATTATCTGTAATAGTTTTTTCTGTTATTAATGGTCTTACGCCATCATGAATTAGCACAATACTATTATCATCACTGGTTAGTTTTTCTGCTTCAATTAAAGTATTATATATGGAAAGCTGTCCGGTTTTTCCTCCACCGGTGATACTTTTCACTTTTGTTATTTTAAATTTTTCTAGCAATTTTTTCAAATGGTCAATCCATTCATCTTTACAGGCAACAACTATACAATCAATATCTTTATGATTTTCAAATATTTCCAAAGTATGTATAATTATTGGTTTTCCATGTATATATAGAAATTGTTTTGGTATTTCCTTGCTGCGCATTCTACTACCGACACCACCAGCAAAAATACAAGCAATATTCATTTTGTCCTCCCAAAAAACAATTATAGGCAATTATTACTTTTATAATAACTATAATCTTTATTTAAATCATAAATAATTTTTCCTAATTCATCTTGATGACCACACCTTTTCTCCACCGGAGGCAATTTCATATAGTCACCATAAACTAACGATAAATATTTATCATATTCCTTTATACCATAAAATTCCGTGTCTTCAAATGAATACTTTTCCCTCGTCATGAAATAATAGGACGGATACTTCACCTTGTATCTACCAGAATCCTTAGCTGTGCATAAATTACAACCATTAATATCTTTCATAACAAAAAGATTGAAAATATTAACAATTATATGTCTTACAACTCTCGGAATTTTATTAATAATTTTCTGAAAACCTAATGTAGATTCACCCTTGGCCAACATAAAATCTTTTGCCAAAAATGTATATTCAAGACCACAAAGCTTCAGTTGTAATTTGTTTAAAATTCTATTATTATATAAACCTATAACTGGGAATAAATCAATACATATTCCATAATTTATATCAAAATTAGTTAGCCCTACCGGCATTGAGGTAGTACCATTAGCCCTAATTTGAGTCCATGGTAAATTGTATTTTTTCTCAGTATGATAGTTCTGTACAAAGTACTTATCACTTAATTGTTTTTTTAGAATTTTAATAGCTTTTTTGTACTCTTTTGCAGGAATCATAATATCAATATCATCATCCCAAGGTATAAAACCTTTATGTCTAATAGCACCTAATAAAGAGCCACTACATATTACATAGAAAATATTATTTTCATCAAAAATATTAATTACTTCTTTTGTCATATTCAATGTAAATTTTTGAATATTATTCATAAAAACACCTATACCATCACAAATTATAAAACTATTATCTTCTCAATAATTCCTTTATTATCAATATCTTTTCTTTTACAAACATTATTAATGTAAACTTATAATTGATTTTTTTAATTCTAATGAATTTTTCCTTGTTAGAAAACTTCTTATCCCTCATAATAAGATAAATCATAGAAGTTTTTACTTGTTCTAATGCTTTTTCATATTCAGCATCAGCATTCTTATTATACTTAATAGCTAAATTTCTTATTAAATTTAAACTATCCTTTTCTCTATCTAAATCGTCAACAAAACTTGACATTAAAGAGTTATCTGTAAGTTTCATATAGTGGTATAAAGGTTCAGGCAAAACACAAATTTTATCTATATTATTTTTTATAAAATAATCAACACTAAACCTTAAATCTTCACCAACAGATACATTTGTATCAAATCTAATATTTTTTTCAACGATTAGCCTTCGATCAAATAGCTTATTCCATAAAGCAGTTAAATATAATTCGCTTTTTAACCTAAAAGCCTCACCTAAGCTAACTAATCCTTCATCACCACTCCAAGAATATTTAACAGGTTTTTCGTGATTATATTCATCGTGATAAACAAATCCACAAATAGGAACGGTATTATACTTTTGATAATAGTAATATAAAACTTCAATATAATTTGATTCTACATAGTCATCACTATCTACAAAGCAGATATATTCACCGGTAGAATTATCAATACCATTGTTTCTTGTATCAGAAACTCCGTAATTTCTATCATTACTAATAACTTTAACATTATCATTTGCTTTAGAATATTCGTTACAAATATCTAAGCTGTTATCCTTAGAACAATCATTCACAAGAATAATTTCAATGTTATTATAGGTTTGGTTTAGCAAAGAGTCTACACATTTCTTTAGTGTTTTTTCTGCATTATATACAGCCACAACTATACTAATTTTGTCCATTATAATTTCCTTTTTAAAATGAAAAATGAAATAGCAATTACTCAAATTCACATTTATTACTCTTATTAAGTTCTTCAAAAACTAATTTATTATTCATTATTTTCTGATACAGTTTATCAAAACCATTAGATTTCTTTCTTGAAAAATTATTTATCAATGATAAAATTTTACCATTATCCTTTGCTGAGTCTTTGAAATAGAGTAAATCATCATATAATTTTAAATTATATTTTTTCTTTAAAGATGGATAAATATCACTTACATAATTATATCGCTCAATAAAGCAATCAATTCTATCATATATAAGTCTATCAGTATCGTTTTCATTCATTACACTAGTTTTTCTCATACGATAATTATACAATATATTGTCTATATTCACAACTTTTTTAGCGTTACAAACTAACTTATATGTAAAAAACTCATCATCAATTTTTCTTCCAACTGGAAATCTAATTTCTTTCAATAATGATGATTTGAAAACTTTATTAGCAAAAATTGCATATTTCCAATCGTATAAATATTCTTTTAAAAAACTTTTTGAAGTCAATACTTTTGGATAATTACCTTTAATCTTATATTTTCTATCAAAGCTATCATTGACATATACATTTCTAAATAAGCATTGCACAATATCGGCATTATATTTTTCAAGTGAATTAACCATCTTTTCATACATATCAAGTTCTATGTAATCATCGCTGTCGATAATAGAAAAATAGTCACCATCTATTAATTCCAAGCCTGTATTCTTAGCAGCACCTGCTCCGGCATTCTTTTGATGAACTACTGTTATTCTGTTATCTTTTTCGGCATATACATCACAAATTTTTCCTGAAAAATCAGTAGAACCATCATCTACAAGAATAATTTGCAAGTTCTTATATGTTTGATTAACAACACTGTCCAAACATTCCGATAAATACTTCTCAACATTATATACCGGAATTACAACACTTATTTTTTTCATTTCAATTTCCCAAATCAATTAAAATCATAACATTCTTCTGTTTTTACTGTTTTATATAAAATAATAATATAATCCGGTTTTATTTTATTTGCATAATCACTTACTGACTTTATTCTGTCAGTACCAATTACACTTTCTCTTAAATCTAAAATATGTAACTGTTTACATTCTAATGATAAATAAGGAGTAACTACACCGGCAAAAGAATCTCTAACAACAAGGATAGTTTTTGCAATTTTATCTGATTTTTTGTTATCAATAATTTGTAAAGCATTATCACCATAGCTATATGTAGAATAAACCCAAGAATCATACACATCATCATAAGATAATGAATTTGAATTAATTATTGTATCCTCAAACTTTCCGGACTGTTTTTGCTTTTTAACAGGATTATTAACTACTAAATCAGTGTCAAATTTTGGTGTTATTAATTCAAAATCATCTAATCCATATTTAGTGAAATATGTACCAACTTTCTTACCATAAGAACCTAAAAAATAATTATCATATTTTTTAATATTATAATTTGAGATATCTATAAGTTTTTTACTATATGAAAAATCATAATTCTTATTAAGTTTTTTACAAATTTCTTTTGTTGCCCATAAACCGGTTGATGGTTTCCAATGGTGGTCAGTATTAAAAAAAGCCTTTTTTTCACTAATTTTTTGTTTATTCATAGCATCTCGCAAATCAAGATAATCCAAAGAATTTCTTTTAAGCTCATTTATAAATCTATCACAATTTGACTTTATATTATTCTGAGCATTGCTTGGAGTGCCACCATTATATCCTTTTTCCGGAGCCATAACATAAACAATAGGAGTATTCGTTTTATTCTGTAATTCTTTTATATTTTTTGCATAGTGTTTTAAAGAACTACTAGGTATATTCTTCACCTCTCCTGCTAAATATCCATTATCCATCTTTACTACTGTTTCATCATCTTTTTTTACCATTCTGGTATTTATAATATTATTATACAAAGAATTTATGTCCATAAACTTACTATGATTACTTAAATAATCGACAGAATTATTGTCAACTGAAGAAGTAAAATTTGAAAAAGCCTCCATAGGTCCTTTTACTTTAGTATCTGTGACAAATGTCTTTGCAGAATTAATCATAGTTCCTACATAATCTCTAGATAAATAACCGGTTCCAACTATTAAAAATACAATAATAAATACAAATAAATTTTTATTTATTTTCTTCATAAATATACCAACTAACTACTAATTAAAAATTAAAATAAATAAAAGGATTATATGAATTGCTAACCAAACTTGAAATTGAAAGCACAAATAATCCTACAAGACACAACACATTAATGACATCCGTAAAAACATTTGGCTTGATTTTTTCTTTTAATATTTTAAATATTGGCGTACAAATTATAATACCTACTATCAACATAACGATATTTTGTTCAAAATATCCTGTAAACATTCCGTCAATAGCAACATTACCATTTAACCCAAACATAGACTTAATGTATGTTAAAGCTACAGTTAATGAATCTGACCTAAACAATACCCATCCCATAATAACAAAGAATAAAGTATATATCCATTTAAATATATTGATAATTTTACCATTGCGTTTATGAAATCCTGTAAATTTCTCCATAACTAAGAGAACAAAATACATTAATCCCCATAACATAAATGTCCAATTAGCACCATGCCAAACACCTGTTAAAAACCATACTACAAACAAATTTAGAATTAATCTTGGCTTATTTACCCTACTTCCACCTAATGGGAAATACACATAATCTCTAAACCATGTACCTAATGACATATGCCATCTTCTCCAAAATTCAGTGATGGATGTAGATATATAAGGATAATTAAAGTTTTCAAGAAAATGAAATCCAAACATCTTTCCTAATCCAATGGCCATATCACTATAACCACTAAAATCAAAGAAAATTTGTAATGTATATGCAATAGCACCTAACCAACTAAATCCAACAGAAAGACCGGTTCCACTAGCACAGGCATCAAAAGAACTGTCAGCCAGTATAGCAAACTGATTAGCTAACAATACTTTCTTGGCTAAGCCAACAATAAATCTTGCAAAGCCATCAACAAAATCATTTAATGTTTCTTTTCGATTTAATATTTCATTAGCTACAGTTTCATATCTAACAATAGGGCCGGCAATCAACTGTGGGAAAAAAGAAATATATAATCCAACATTCAAAATATTCTTTTGTACTTGTCCTTTTTCTCTATATACATCAATAACATATGACATTGCCTGGAATGTAAAAAATGAAATACCTATAGGAAGTGCAATAGTAGGAATTGTATTATTTATACGTAATAAATCACATACTATATTTGATGTAAAATTTAAATACTTAAATACAAACAATATTCCTAAGTTCACCAGGCAAGTCAATGCGATAATTAACTTTGTTACTCTAATTTTATTTTTAGTCTTATATTTATGAACCAATAATCCAAATAACCAGTTAAATATTATAGAACATATCATTACCAAAACAAACTTTGGTTCTCCCCATGCATAAAAAAACAAACTTACAAATAACAAAAATATATTTTGTAAACTTCTTTTCCACCTAAATAACACATAGTAACCAAACAAAACTGCCGGTAAAAATAAATATATAAATACTGTACTTGAAAATAACATAGTGTCCCTTTCTATATATCAACAAAAAACATTAATATATCACCATCAATTTTTATTTAACTTATTTCTCATATTAATTAATTTAACTAGAGTCATATTTTTGTACATATATCTACCGGGAATAATATCCGGTAACTCTTTTTCGTTTTTAAACTTTTTCAAATAAACCGAATTATTAGAAATATATTTTTCATTTCTTGTAAATAAAATTTTGGGATACTTTATTTTCAAAAAGTCATTAAAATCTTCATCATCGAAACCATCACGCTCAACCATAATAACAAAGATTTTATTAAAATTTATTCTTTGCTTTCTTTCTTCCCATTTCTCAACAGCTTCTTCCGGTGAAGAATAGTGCATAAAATTAATTTTTATATCACCTAATGTACCTATAGGATAATCCTTACCCATTTTAACCTTTGGTGTTAAACTTAAATAATAATCAAGATTATTAACAAACTTAATAAAATCTTTTGGAAGAATATATAAGTTAACAGTTGGCGACAAAAATCTTTGATTTGCATCATGATAAATAATACCACCAATACAATTTTGTGAAATTAGTGAAATTTCTGAAAAATCAACTTTTTTCTTTACTATTCTACTTAATATTCGTCTTTTTTGAGTATAATAAAAATTTTTAAACATTAATTCTCCTAAAATCAATCAAACAATGATTCATCAATTTTTACACCGGCATTTAACAAATCTTCTTTAGAGATTTCTTTCTTAGCAACAGCCGGAACACCTACTAAAGTTCCATGACCCCTCTTATAATCTCTAATAACTACAGCATTTGCACCAACTCTTGTACATTCACCTAATTCTACTTCACCTAAAACCTTTGCACCACACATTATCATACATCTATCCCCTATAATAGGACTTTTTGATAAACCGTTGTAGCCTATTGTTACTTGCTGATTCACAGAACAATTTTCCCCAATTTTTTGGGCAGCTACATACGTAGCGAAACCATGCTGAATATAAAATCCACCACCTATATCCGGACATTCTAGATATAAGGTTTTTTCTGGTGGATACCAAAATTTTATCCAATGACAAAATACTCTATGTGCCTTAGGGTAACGGTTTCTATAAATAAATAAATTACGAAATTCCTTAAAATTAAAAAGTAAAACTGCTAAATTCCTGTTTAATGAAATGTTCTCTTGATTAGTCCATCTTTTCACGTCCATGATTAATCTGTCGTTTTTACTATATATAAACCCAAAAATGCAAATTGGAATAAATCTTATATACATCAATATTCTTTTCATAATTTATTCAATAACTCCTCTTTTGAATTTAGATATATCTACGTCCATAACAATTTTTAATCTACCCACAATTATTCTAGAAATATCATCTATTATTTAATACATTCTATATTTCAATATTAAACATTTTTCGTTCTAATAAAAAACCAATAGGTTTAATTCTTTTGATTTTTCTTGCAAAATCTATTTTTCTACCATACTTCTTACAAATATTTATAAAAGTAGAAAAATCCTCTCTAAACAAACGTAAATCTTCAACTTGCCAACTAGCTAATTCGTTAACATTCAAATTTTCTAAATATACATACAATTCACTATTATAAATTATATCAGAAACTTCTTCTTTTGAATATCCATTTTCAGCTAATCTTCTGGCAGCCTCCAATAATCTCATTCCAACTGCAGCATCACACTTTTTATGCCAGTTATCACATTGTTCTTTATCAAATACAGTTGTATCATCAGTCCAAGATCTAATTTTATTCCAAGCATATGCAATATTAAGGGCATTTTCTTTATTGATAGAATTTTTATGCATAACCGAATTGGAATTTTGACGATACACATATAACATTTTATCTAACAAAGCTACACTATTTGTAGCATAAAAACATTGTCTAATAAATATTATATCCTCATTTAACCTAACATTTTCCATAAATCTAATATTAAAATTTTTAATAAGATTACAAGAATATAAATGTGCACCGAAATGGCCTTTAAAGAGCCATCCTGCATCAATTCTTTCCGGAAGTTTTATTTTTTCGTTATTATAAGTGGTATCAAATTTATATCTGTTACCGGATGGATTGGATAAATATGTGCCAAAACCTATAATTTCATAGTCAGCATACTTATTAATTAGTTCTTCAGTAATAACATTTTTCACCCACATATCATCAGCATCTAAAAAGGCAAAATAATCACCATCAGAACTATTTTTCAGTACATATTCAATACCTATATTTCTTGCAATAGATACTCCACCATTTTGTGTATGTATCACTTCAATACAAGAATCAGAACTTAACTTGTCGCATAACCTCCCTGAACCATCAGTAGAACCATCATCAACCAAAATTATTTTAATATTTTTATTTGGCTGAGAAAGAACTGATTTTACAGCACTTTCCAGGTAATTAATGCAATTATAAACAGGAACAATAGTATGTATCAATTTATTCACCTATTATTAAAAATTTTTACCAACTAGCTTTTTAAATATCAACTGAATTTGTTTCATAATTCCTTTTGTATATGTCACTGAACAAGTAGTGTTTATTACTTTATATCTATTTTTATATTCAGAAGCAATTCTGCATACACATTCATAAAAAGAAGAATCAACATTGCCTAGTGACTTGTGCCATATATTCTCAGATGGAAGAACATAGGACTTTATTCCTTTTTCTTTAGTTTGTAAATACAATTCAACTGTATATAAATGCCATCCATTACACAATTCTTCATTAAATCTTATTTCTTTAAAATTTCTTTTATCTGTAACAAAAAAACATTCATCTAAATTGAAAGCCTCAGTAGGAAAACTAATTGTTTTATAAAGACCTTTGAAATCTCAGGAATACATATCATATAAGCAATAATTAATTTTATTATTAAATTTCGCCATTATGTATCTATTGCGCCATTCCTTAACGCCGGCTGTTCCTGAAATTGTTCTAAGATTTTCTTTACAAAACTTAGCATAATTAGCCAAAGCATACTCATCTAAAAACTCAATATCTTGATGAGAAAAAACTAAACAATCGTTTGTAGCCATACTAACACCATAATTTAGTGCACTTGCTCCGGAAGGAAAACGTTTCTCCGTGTTATCTATCATAATATACTCTATATTAACATCTTTTTGTTTTTTAGCTGAGTCAACCATGATGTCTTTCATTTCAGAATTGTTAAAAACACATATCAAACTTATATCATACATAAATAAACCTCATTTTATAAATAATCAACTTACAGTATTTTTTTAACACCGTATTCTATGCAAACATCGCTACCTACTACATAAATAATAAATGATTAATATCACTTTCGCATAAACACCTTTGACAAAAACGGATGCAAATATTCAAAAAACTTTTTTTTTTCTTCTTTATCACATAAATAACCATACTTATTTAAACTTTTTTTTGCAAGTTTAAATAATATATCATATGTTTCCTCTGATTCTTTAGACTGTACATAATCATTTCTAATTTGAAATAACATCATCATTAATTGCTGTAAATAGAATTTTTCTACGGCTTTTTTTACATCTAAGTAATCATTTTCAGAATAAAAATTCAATTGTTGAGATATCGCCTCTTCTCTGTATAATAATTTTTTAACATTACTCTTTTTAGAAGAATAACTCTCATTATTCATATACCAACAATAAAGAATCTTGTCTAAATAAGCAATTTTATTTGATTTATATAACAATTTATATGTTGTATAGGCATCCTCGTATCCTTTTCCGTAAGGAAATCTAATTTCATCAAATAATTCTCTTTTGTATAATTTATTCCATGGTGCTGTATTTCTTGTCCAATCACCACTATAAGTTCCTAGTATAAAATTATGTTTATCTACTAATACTGCTTTTTTATCAGTAGATATCTTATTAAAGGAATACTTTTCATTTCTTGTCATTTCAGACACTACAACATCTGCACCTGTTTCTTCTAATGCTTTCAACATTGATTCATAAAAATATGGACTTATATAATCATCATTATCACAAAAAGCTATATAATCCCCTTTTGCGATATTCAGTGCATCATTTCTTGCAGCTGCTGTACCGGCATTAGATTTATGGATAACCTTTATTCTATTATCTTTCTTTGCATAGTAATCACAAATCTGAGGAGAATTATCAACAGAACCGTCATCAACAAGTATTATTTCCAAACATTTATAGGAATTATTTACAACAGAATCTAAGCATCTTGCTAAATAATTCTCTGCATTATAAACCGGTATTATAACTGAAATTAAATTATCCATTTACAGCCTTCTTCTTATGAAATATCTTTTTTAATGGTTTAGTAAAAATTTCTTTTTCATACTTATTCATAGCAAATAACCATACTGAAACAGAATATACCACTACAATTAGTATTACTGCTATAAGCAAAGACCAAAGACTATTAATTTTAAAGAATACATTCATTGCTATGCATAATATAATTGTTGGTATAAAACTAGGAATAATAGATATGATATTTTTCCAAAAATACATCATATTTAATCCAATTTCTCTGTGGTAATAAATATTCATAAATACTACCTGACCAAGAATACAACACAAAAAAGTTGCAAATACAGCCCCAATACCTTGCCACCAAATTGTAAAAGGTATTGTTAAGCCAATATTCACTATAGCAACAATAAAATATACGATTGTTCTTGCCTTGTGCTTGTTCTTAGCCTTTTGGATTTCAATTCCAATATTTTGGAAAAAAGGTATATAACACGCAAATAGCAAAAGTATTGCAATTATATATGAATCTTCATATCCTTCACCGGCCCAAATCATTATAAACTGTTTACCTACTGTTATAAAACCAATAATAATTAATGACGTTATATAAAACTGAATTCTACCTATTCTGGTCATTAATTCTGTAAGTGTTTTATTATCATTTTCTTTAGCTACTAACATATTAACTTTCGGTGCAAAAACACTTGATACAGCTGTAGAAAGTTGTGAAAAATAGTTTTGGAAATTATGACCTATAGTATAAACAGAAACTGCTGCTGCACCGGTAATTGCAGCCAAGATAATACTATCCGTAGTATCAGATATTAAATTAGAGATAGTATTAAGCAATAAAAAACTAGAGAATATTAAAATTTCTTTAATCAAACTAAATTTAAATCCTCTAAAGATAAACTTCATATGTATAGATTTACGTGCATAAATAAAATAAAATATAAAACAAATGCAAGAAATCACCAAAGTTGCAACTTGTATTTCAACAGCCTTACCACCAAAAAATAGTAGGCAAATATTAATAACCGGTGTTATTATAGAACATATAATAGAGACAACTTTGATAACAACAAATCTCTCGTATGCTTGAATACAAGATAATATAGGAGTCATAAAAAATGTTAAAGCTGTATTCAAAACAGATAAAAATATAAGAATTAACAAATCATGTAATTCTGACTCGGTAAAGCTATTACCAAAAACATACGGAGCAACAAAAAGCAACCCTATTCCTACTAGCAACGTTACAACTGATATAATTGAAAAAATCGTAAAAAACAAACCGTTAAGGCGTCTTTCACCTTCAATATCGTTGGTAGCTCTGTATTTAGCATTCCATCTAATGTATGCACCACCTATGCCTAAACCTAACAAGGATAGGTATGATGTAAATGAACTGGCAGTACCAAAAAGGCCGTACTGACTTTGTCCCAACATTCTTAATGCAAAGGGTGTATAAATCAACGAAATAGTATTACTTAAAATAATTTGTACATAAGTCAGGATAGCACCTGTTTTTCTCTGATTTAACTTCATATAATTCCTCTTAAAACTATTTATTAAATATCAATACAATCTATTAATTCTCGTACTGCACCATCTCCACCATTTTTTGTAGAAATAAAATTACAACACTTTTTTACTTTATTTACAGCATCAGCAGGACAAGCCTTAACTTTACACAACATCATAGGTGGAATATCCAAAATATCGTCACCCATATAGGCAGCCTCTTCATAAACCCCTTCTGAATTCAGTGAATATCCATACTCATTCATAATTTCCTTAATTTTGCTTACTTTATCTCTAGTATTTTGGAATACCATATCTATGCTTAATTCTTTACATCTATTAAGCAAAATTTTTGAACTTCTGGCTGTTATAATCACAGGCTTTATGTCTAATTTAGGAAGAATATCCTTAATTCCACATCCATCTTTAACATCAAAAGCCTTAAATAACTCACCGGAATCAGACATATAAATTTTTCCATCAGTTAATGTTCCGTCAACATCAAGAAAAAGAAATTTAATTTTACTATAATCCATAATAACTACTTCTCTAACACATATGAAAATTTTGACTTTGTAATAAAGCTAATTTTCATATTGCTTTCTTTTGTATATAAGAAATCCTCCAACATAGAGGAAATATCCTTGTTTAATTGCTCAGGGTTTTCTTTAACATTAGATAATTCCAACTTATCATTTGCATAATTTTCTTGACTTGAATTACTTGTACTGTATCCATCCATACCGGCAATTCCTACTGAGGCAACATTAAGTTGATCCAAAAGTCTAATAAGCATTATAGTTGAGTTCTCCATATATTCCCAACCACACTTATTAAGTCTGTTAAAAGAAACTAAATAATCATCACCGGATACTTTTTGGGTAATATTAGAAACAACAATCTTTTTTGTTTCATTAAACTTTTCGTTTTGTTTCCAATAACTATATCGTCTAACATTTCCGAAATAAACATAATCAACATTTAAACCCTCAGGAATAAAATTGATAGATACAACCAAAGGATTACTTAATTTATCAATATAACTTTCAATACGCTCTCTCTCATCTTCGACAGATTTACCGGGAGCTATAATCACAACATCTTTACCTGAGAAAACTTTCTTTAAAGATTTTACGGTATCTTCATCATCAACTTCAGAGTTAAGATAATCAATATATGTTTGCTCAAGTAAGTCATAATGATAACGCTTTCTTGGAACAGCTCCAATTTTGTTTAATATGTATCTTATATCCTTTGAACGGATACTGCTTTTCTTAGTTAAATAGTCAATATTGTTGACATGTGCACTGTAACATCCGGCAATGAAAAATGAAGTTGAATAACCCCATGAACACTTTGTCTTAATATTATCCATATAGTTATCAATAATATCTAACAAAGCATCAATATCATAGGAATAACCTAATTTTTTAGCCATATATTCAGCAACAAGTTCAGTAGGTGTATTACCGGCACCTCTACCCATACCGGAAACAGTAGTATCAACAACAACCTTTCTCAATCCATAACTCATTCTTAAGAATTCCTGTGATAAAGCATTTGACATTTGCATATTGTTATGAGAATGGAATCCAATTCTACTAGATGCCACAAGATTATGGTCAATTAAACTAAACACTCTTTGCAAATCTTCAACATACATTGAACCAAATGTATCTACAATAGAAAAACAATAAGGTTCAACTTCATTGATGTCTTCAATAAGGTCAATTATTTCTTTGTCTGTATAACCAAGAATATCAACCGGCTGAACAAATACTTTGTATCCTTTTTCCTTAATAGTTTTACAAAAATCAATTACATCTTTTCTTTCTTTTTTGAAGAAACATGCACGAACAACATCAAAAGACTTACCGGTATATCGGTCAAGATTGCTTACAGAATATCTACTATAGTCTGCTAAAACAGTAAATAAAGTTCCTTGCTTATCTTTCGGTACAAATTTCTCAGCATCAGCACCGTTTAAATAAACAGTTTTGCCTTCTCCAAAGCCTTCATTCTGTAAAAAGCCCATTTCAATAATATCAATCTTTGCCTCTAACAATCCATGAATCATACCGTTGATTGTATCATTTCCAAATTTCTTGTCTATTAAATATGCTCCATCTCTTAATGTACAATCTAATAATTTTGCATGATGATTACTCATTTATATCACTGTTCCTTGTTAATAATTTGTCTATATACAGCCTCAGCTATCTGTAAATCTTCAGGATAATCAATATCCACACATTCAACTCCAGATACAATAGTAAGGTGTGGATTAACCCCTATTCTTCTATTATACTTTAAAAATGTTTCTTTAGCAAACACATATGCAGCAGATACTTCATCAAATATAGGCTCAAGATCTTGTGTTCTAGGTACATTTTCCGGATCAAAGTTAAATGGTGTATTATTCTTTGTCCATAATAGCTTTTGAATTTTTTCTGCTGTAAATGATGAGTCGTATTCACCGGACACAACTGCATTGATACATTCTTCAAAGTGTTCTACAGAAACAAATGGTGAAGTTGCATGAGAAACCATATATATATCAGCATCTACCAACTTCATAAATTCATTGATAATATCATTAGGAGTAGCTGTTTTTGTATCTAAAAATTCAGGTCTTTTTAAGAATTTAACACCGTCAATTATATATTCTTTAATAGCATCATTGCTACAAAATACATAGACTTCATCTAATCCTTTAACTTCCATAAGTGTTTCTTGAATAATCTCAAGAATACACTTTCCATTATAAAAACGCTTAGTGTTTTTACCCGGTGTTCTCTCATTATTCATTTTTATCGGAATAAATGCTACTGTTTTCATTTTTTACTATCCTCTATTTCTTTAAATACTTCATCTAAATTTTTTCTAACAAATACTTCTAATTTTCCACCACGAGTGGCATTATAAATCTCTCTACCCTTTGACTCAAAACCTTTTTTGGCTGCCTTAAAGCCATTAATATTGGCCTCAGGGTTAGAAAGGTTTAGAACTGCACCTTCTTTTTCATAACCCTTGATAAAATAATTATTACCACCACTAACAAAAGTTTGGTCCTTTTTATCAACACTTTGCATATTGTAGCTAAAGTCAACACCTATTATATACACTTTTGAAAAGCCCATATAATAAGCAAACTGCAGCATTTCTGTGATTATTGTACCATAAGCATAAACACCTGTATGGGCATCAAAAGAAAATAAACTATCCTTAAGCCAATCGTGTTGTAATTCATTATAAAAATTTCCCTTTTTAAAGTGATCTTTCTGACTTCTAGGAAAAAACATTTTTTTGTATGGTAGACCAACCTCATCAATATGAATATCCTTTAATATTTTACTGTCAGAAACAAAGAAATAATCAGGTCTCCATTTTGTTTCATTAAATCCAAGAAAAATCTTATTACAAGCAAAAGATTTTACCTTTAATTCATTTATTCTATCCAAATCGGAAAACCTCATACTTGGTCCATTACCAATTATAAAACAGGTTTCGCCCTTATGAATATCCTTAAATTTCTTTATTGAATGAGTATCAATAGCTAATTTTGTATTAGACGGAAAATTCTTTATCCCATAATACACATTTCTTATACTCTTATATATACTACTTTCTTTATTCATACGGTTATCCTCAAATTTTTAAAAACCTATATTAAATATAGCTTTCATTTTACAACATAAATAAAAATTCAACTTTGCTAATTTATAATACTTTCTTGAACTATCATCAACATTATTTATTTCATCATTAGTAAGTTTACATCTATTCTTATAATCTTTTATTATCTTACCGGCTTTTTTCTTATCATTACCTGACATAAACTTTAGAACACTTTGATAAGCAAACATACATGAACCGTACAAATCCACCTTTGCTTTTGTAGCTAAAGTAGGGAAATTCTTTTCAATATAAGCTTGTCTATTCATTTTTCCTTCTAAAGCATCAAGCCTTCTGATATTATAGCCATTGCCCATTATACTACTACCTCTTTGAAAATAGTAGTACATAGTTTTGTTTATCCTAGTAACCTTTTTTGCTTTACCAAAAATTTGATAAGTCCAAAATTCATCTTCGTTTAACTTACCAACTGCATATGGAATATCAAGTGCTATATTAGATTTATATAATTTATTCCAAACATGCTGTTTAAATGGATTTTCATTAATTAAACCGTCTAAAGCATATAATGTATCATAATTAGTTACTTTTAAATCGTCACTATATTCATCAAAATTATTATCTTCATAGAACTTCACAACACCACATTCAACAATATCACTATCGTTATCAACTATAGTTTCCAAAAGTGTTTCATAAAAATCTAATGAAATATAGTCGTCACTATCTATAAAGCTGACATACTCACCGGTAGCAACTTTCATACCAGCATTTCTGGCATCAGAAAGACCACCATTCTCTTTATGTACAATCTTAATTCTGCTATCTTTTTTTGCATAATCATCACACATTTGTGGACAATTATCCGGTGAATCGTCATCAACTAATATGATTTCTAAATTTTTATATGTTTGATTTATAATGCTATCAACACACCTATCAAGGTATTTTTCTACATTATAAATCGGTACTATAACGCTAATTAATGAATTCATAATTTCTCCGTAAATGCTACATGTAAAATACTATCTCAAACTATCAATAATAACTAATAGTTTAGGACAAAATTTCATCAAATATAAGATAAACTTATCCGAAAAATTAAATAAAGGGTTATTTTTCAACATTGTAAAATTATCTAAAATCTTATTTCTTACATTATATAGTAAAGATTTTATGTCAAAATTCACTTCTTCAAAATTACAAGAATGTTGATTTTTATACATAGTAGTATATGTTTTAAACCATCTTTTTTCTGCATAATAATGTATATTATCATCATATTTAAACAAATTTAATGTAATATCAGCAGCCTTTAAAATGTCCCTATAAAAATATTCTTCTGTATTTTTAGAAGAACCTGAGTTTTCATTTTGATAGTAATGATAATAAGGTTCATCGACAAATACGCTTATTCTTGATTTTTCAAAAAGCAATAAATTCATAACATAATCTTCATTTATTCTCATTGTTTTATCATAATCAAGATTATCAAAAAGTTTTTTTCTAAACAATTTAACACACAGACTTGGTTCAACAATTTCACCTTTTATTAAATCAATAACTCCATCCGTATTTGATTGAACAATTAATTTTTCTGTTCCGTAAAATAAGTTCTCTTCCCCATTTTCCTTAATAGTTTTATAACCACAATGAGAAATATCTGCATCATATTTAACAAGATTATTATATAAACATTCATACATCTTAGGGTCTATTGTATCATCAGCATCAACAAAGCCAATTAATTCTCCTGTTGCCATAGATATACCCATATCTCTAGCTAATGTAACACCTTCATTTTCCTTATGAAAAACTTTAATTCTATTATCTTTTTCTGATTGCTTTTTACAAATTTCTAATGTATTATCGCTAGAACCATCATCAACAACAATTATCTCCAGATTTTTATAAGTTTGATTACATATGCTATATAAAGTTCTGGTAATATATTTACTTGCATTGTAAGCAGGAATTATTATACTAATCTTTTCGTTCAATTTATTTATCCTCAATCTGATGTATATGTAAATTTTGATTATTTGTAATAATGGAATTAGAAGGGATCTCTCCCTTTATGATACAACCAGCACCTATAACACAATTATTACCAATAATAACACCTTTCAGAATAACTGCATTTGACGCAATCCAACAGTTATTGCCTATAGATATTTCATCTCTATTGTGCTGAAAGGAAACTCCCTCTTTTGCAGTGAACTTGTGATTATTGTCACACACCAAAACATTAGGACCAAACAAACAATTATCTCCAATAGTTACTTTTTTCATACAACTGACTGTACAACCATTGTTAAAATATGTTTTAGAACCGATAGATAATTCTGCATCTGCAGTAGTTATTATTCTGCAAAAGCCATCACTCTGTATATTTCTTCCGAAACAAACATTAGAATTTTTAGCAAGGTTCAGTTCGGTAAATTTACTAAATGACTGAACTTTACTACCAGAAAAATTAACTTTTTTAAATAACTTCTTAAAACTTATTTTTAGATAATTTCCTATTACTTTTATATACTTAGACATAACTACAACTCACAAAACATATCTTCAACTGCTTTAACAGTTTTTTCTGTACTAAATCTTTGTCCTCTGACTTTTGCTTGTTCCTTATAATGTTGAAGCAAATTTTCTTCTGTTAATATCTTTTTGATACCTTCATAAAGTGCATCTTCATCATTTTCAGTAACAACGCCATATTCGTTGTTGTCACCTAGCAACTCATATGCACCACTGCAATTTGTACTTACAACAGGTGTTCCAACAATCAAAGCCTCTGTTACTGCTGTACTGAAACCCTCTCGTCTGGATGAACACACATACAAATCGGCATTTTTCACATACTTGTATGGATTATCTCTAAAACCTAAGAAAGTAAAAGTATCTTCCAAATGATTATCTCTTAAATATTTTTCATATTTCTCTTGTTCTTCGCCAATGCCAAGAATATATACGTGATTCTTTATACCGTCATCTAGTAGCTTTTTATGTATTTTCATAAGTCTGTCATAGCCCTTTGACGGTACAATTTTTGCAACAGAAACAAGATTATATACATCTTTATCAAAAGTTATATCAACAATTTTATCATTGGCTTTTTTAACAATGAAGTTAGATTCATTGGTATTGTATAGAACTTCAACCGGATTTTTCAAATCAAATATGCTTTGAAAATCTTCTTTAACTGTTCTAGATACACAAATTGTTTTGTCAAATCTAGAATAACACCTTAGTGCCTCATTGTAATTTTTAAAACTACCTGAAGCTACTTTTTCGTTATGTTGTTCAATATGAATCCAACTAACAAGTTTTGTATCAGGATTAGTACAACCACTTACTATTCTTGCAGTAGGGCCTTCTAGGTAGGAAACTATAATGTCATATTTATCTTTTATTAAATACGAATATAATTTTTGTGGTGAAAACAGTTTCATTATATTTGTGTTTCCACGAAACATAAATCTACATCCACCTATATATTTAACACTACTGTTTACATATTTTTTATTTACACCAACATCAAATAAAGTTTGAATTGTCACATCAAATTTTTCTTTGTTGATATTATTTGCTAAATTTACAAGTACCTTTTCAGCACCACCATGTGCTAAATTAGGTATCAGAAATAAAACTTTTATCTTATTTATATCCATGAAGCATCGCCCCAGTTATTACAGAAAAATAAATATCGTCCATACCAACTCAAGTTATATGTAAATACCATTTGATAAATAAAATACGCAACAAAACAAACAATGCAAGCGTACTTTATCCACTTATACCTTTCCCGTTTTACCATATCATTAATATTCCATACCAAAAGTATTACATTAAACAATTCAAAATACAGATTTAATCTTGCATATACTGTTGAAAATAGTCCAATTAACGTACACATTGCACATAGTAAAGACATATTAAACACAATATCATAGTATTTATATTTACCTATCATATTTTTTCTATTTAAAAATGAAACCATAATAGGTACAGACATAACTGCTACCCTAATAATATTAATACTGTAATTAAACTCCGATGTATTATACTTTTCACCATAGTCAGTATTTTCAACAAAAAGATTATTCATAAATGAACCGGTTACCGGATATGTAACAAAAAGAAATAAACCTATAACCAACATAATTTTTGTAAATTTTCCCCAAGCAGGTTTATTCGCTATAAAATACACAACCATAAAGATATATGCCGAAGTGTGAATCTGGGCTGCAAGAATAACTATAGGAATATATAAATACCATTTCCTTTTATATAACAAAGAGAGAGCCATAAGCATTATTGCACAAGCCAAGTATTGTCTTAAACCATTCAAGGAATGTTCCCAACAACCGGACAATACAAATAACAAAAATGCAAATTTTAAATCACCACTATAATTAAAATAAAAATACAGTATAGGAACTATAGTTATGAATGAAACAATTTCAATAAATACTCTTGGTTCAGTTGATATGTACTGTTTTATAAAAGCTTTTATTAAAAGAAATAGATGTTCTTCTCCAAGTTTAAATTCGGACAAAACTTCAGACACTGTTACATCAATATTATTAAATGAATCTATATAAGCATTTGTGTCACCAAACGCAAATCGCTGTCCTGTTACATATGCAAGAATTACAGTGCCTAAAACAAAGAAAAACGTTTGGGTATCTCTATTTATATCTATTTCTGTATTAACTGTAATACCTTTAGAGGTTACTGTTTTTCTTTTTCCTAATGCAAAAATTAGATATACAAGTAAAGTAGTTAAAACAAAAACACTCATTTACTTAATTCCTTCTACTTTCATATAGGAATCTTTAGATTTTTTAAGCACTAAACATTTTAAGCACCAACCAAATGGCACACTCAATACTGTTAAAAACTTTTCCGGTGATTCCTTGATGAAATTCTTATTTTTAGCAATCAATGAACTTGAAACATAATGGATGCAAGCTTTAAATTTCTGTTTGATATTAATACTATGTTTCATCTGTTCTTTTCTCCAAAAAGCAAAACCTTTTGGATTATTGATATATTGCCTATACATATTTGTACTTGAACCATCCATTTGATAGTCAACAATACAGACACACTTATTAAGTATCTTCAATTCATATTTTTCATCTATTAAATGATATTTATATGCCAAAGCAACATACTTTTCATTATCAAAAATAGGGTAAGGTGGTGTTTGTTTAATTATATCAGTTCTGTAAATTAACTTTTTATCACCAAATCCACCGTTATTATAGTATCCCATTAAAGTTGTACTATCTTTATCAGGTAAATTTTTACCAATTACTCTCTTAGTTGAGTCTGCATAATCAAGTGCAATAATACCGGCATAACCTTTATTTCTGTTTTCACTCCAACACTTCTCTATTAATTCAATAGCATCATCAGGCATATAGTCATCAGAATCAATACAAACATTTAACTCTGTATCAATATTTTCATATGCAACATTATGTGCTGTATGCATTCCACCATTTTTCTTATGTATATACTTAATTTCAAACCCATCACCTTTTTTTAACCACTCTTTAATAGTATCATAAGGATTGTCGGTAGAACCATCATCAATAATCATCCAAACAAAATTTTTGCTTGTTTGTCTGCACATACTTTCATATGTTCTTTTTAACGTATTTATTCGATTATATAAAGGTGTAAAAACCGTAATTAACGGTTTATCAATGTTTATTGTACTCATTCAAATAAAACTCCTGAAGCCAAATAGCATTTTTTTCTATATCAAAGTTTGCTTTTTCCACACTATCAAGCATATTTTTCTTACTATAAGCACCCTTAAAGGTAATAAGTTTATTTGCCCAAACTTTAGGGTTTGCGTCAATAGGCAACATTTCTACATTATCAGTAATAATACACTCTTTAGAAATAGTATCAGAAATAACAGATTTCACACCGGTAGCTTGCATTTCCACCATTGCTACAGACAAACCTTCAAATAAAGAAGGAAAACAGAAAACATCAAAACACTGTGCAATTTCATTAACATTAGGAACAACACCTGTAAAAACAACTGAATCTGATATATTCAAATCGTCAATTTTTTTCTTTATATTTTTCTTCAAATCACCATCACCAACTAATACTAGTTTAGCTGAAGGCTCAATTTTTAATAACTCATTAAAAATATCAATTAGGTAAGTATGATTTTTTTGTGTATTGAATCTTCCTACATGACCAACAACAAAATCGTTACCCAGATTATACTTTTCTCTTACAGACTTAGCTATTTGCTCATTATAAATATATTGTTTTGTATCTATAGCATTATTCATAACATAAATATCATTGCTAAACTTTTTGCCAAACATCCATATTCCTGAGTTTTTAGAACAAGCAAACAGATAATCTGCATATTTATAAATACTTCTCTTATATATAATCTTAAGTGGATAGTTCTTATCTTTTGGTTGGTTACTATTATGAGAATGCGCTATTGTTACAGGTACAGCGTATTTTTTCGCATATTTTAATGGCACAGCAGACATACAATCAATATGAGAATGTACAATTTTATATTCTTTATGCTCTGAAAAAAATGACTCTAATGCATTAAGATATGTTTTGCTAAAAGGATTAAGATTAGGAAGTCTGTATATTCTTCCACCTAAAGATAATATTTCAGCATCGTAATCTGCTTCAAAATCTCTGTGACATAAAAAATCGAATTGTACTTTGCTTCTATCAATATTTCTATAGTAGTTCATTAACATAGTTTCAAGTCCACCACGACCCATATATGTAACCACATGTAAAACTCTCACCATACTAACACACCTACAAACCAATAACACTTATTGTCTTATTGACAACATCATTTTTATCAAAATTATCTTCCATATGCTTACGGGCAAGTTTACCCATTTCAACTTTTTGTTCATAAGGAAGATTTATAAATTCTTTCATTTTTATATACAAGTCTTCTTTATCCTGCACCTTTACAAGATAACCACTTTTCTTATCCACAACTGCTTCCTTACAGCCATAAATATCACTTGTAATAATAGGCCTACCAACTGATGCACTTTCCAGCAAAGTATTTGCCATTCCTTCGTGATAGCTAGGTAGCACCACACAATTTGACTCTTGAATAAAAGGCACAACATTCTTTTGAAAGCCAAAATACTTTATTAAACCCTTGGACTGAAGTTCTTTTACCTTTTCTTCATATTCATCTTCATAAATTCCAATGAAATTAAACTGAAGATTGTTATATTCTTTGCTTAATTTTTCAATGGCATAAAATAATTCATCTACACCTTTTTCTTTCATAATTCTAGCAAAGAACAAAAAAATTATCTTATCTTCATCATTCGGATAAGGTGTAAAGGCAAATTTCTCAAGATTTACACCGGCACCATTGAGTACATAGGTCTGACTTTGTTTAAACAACTTCATATTAAGAACAGTCTGTTCATTACCTTTATTCTCAAAAAACACTTTCTCAGCTTTATTCATAGAATACTTGTACATTTTTGAAGTAACAAATCTCAGTAATCCACCGTTATTAAAAGCTGAACCAAGTCCGGTTACATTGCAATAACAAGGAATTTTCTGAGATTTACAAGCCCACGCACCATAAATATTACACTTAATTGTATATGTAATAACCTTATTGGGTTTTTCTTCTTTCAGCAGTTTTTTATATTCACTAATAAGTTTCAAGTCTTCAATAGGGTTAATTGCTCGTCTGTCCATATTCTTTACATAAACAAGTCTTGCACCAAAGGAACGCAATTCATCCATATATTCCTTAATGTCTTCCGGTAAAGAAATAATAACCTCATGGGACTCAGACAACTTCTGTATTAGTTCTCTACGAAAAACCCTCAATGTTAAATAATGATTAGCAAGAATTAATATTTTCACGTTTTTCCCATTCATCCTTCTTATTTTATATCTTCCTTATTTGCATAAGAAGCTCTTCTAGTAATAACTTGATACATTTTCCAAAAACATTTACTAGGTTTACTCTTCATAGTAAATATACCTAACTTGATGCCTAAATTTCTAAACATAGTATCTAATTTTCCCTTTGTATAAGGTTTATCACTAACTCCCATTTTTCCGTCAATTAATGGATATGTTTTAAAAGCTCCTATATCAAGATTAGAGGCATATAATCTTAGCCAAAAACAAATTTCCATATCTCTACGGGTACTATCATTACACTGCAAATAAACATCTTTCATTATTTTTAAATAATCACTTTTATTTGCTTTAAAAATATATGTTATAACCCAACCCATTCCATCATATGAAATAAACTCATTTCTATGTTTTGAAAATGTAGAAATTATTTCATCTGAATTCATAAGAAAAATTCTTCCGGTGATTTTATAAAAATTCTCAACATTTGCAAGTAATTTACTTTTTGTTAATCCTTCATATACTAATAATGAATCACCATATCCTTTTCCATGTTCTTTTACTTCTTTATTGCAGACAGTACCATTGATAAATTCAAATTGTTTACCATATTCTTGTGCAAGTTTTTCGTACTTTTCATACTCAAAATCGTACCCAGAATTTTCTATAAATACAATAGGATTGAATTTTGTGTCACAAATATATCTCTTTATTGAATTTTCATAACTTTCTAATCTGTACTTTAAGTCAATACCATCACCATCAAAAGGTCTAGAATCTATAGTTCCTGTTAAAAGCAACGGATATTGTTGCTTGTTTTTCGCATTCGTAACATCAACTCTCATTTGAATCATACAATCCTTTCATTAATCTCATTTTGGGTCATTTGACCTGTGCCACCCTCTACAACACCGTCATGCTTAAATACACTGACAACTGTCACAAACAGACATTTAACATCAAACCAAAAACTTAATTTATCGTAATAAACCTTATCCATCTGTACCTTAATAGGAATCGGCAATTCATCCCTACCATTAATCTGTGCCCAACCGGTAAGACCCGGTTTTAAAGAATTAATATTGTATTCATCTCTTTCAGAAATAAGGTCATCTTGGTTCCATAAAGCAGGCCTTGGACCTATAACAGACATATCTCCTTTAAATATATTAAAAATCTGAGGAAGTTCATCAAGACTGGTTTTTCTTAAGAATTTGCCAACTTTAGTTATGTATTGATCCGGATTTTTCAATAAGTGTGTTGGGCAATCCTTAGGGGTGTCAACCCTCATTGTACGAAATTTTAAAATATTAAAATAATTTTTATTCTTACCAACTCTCTTTTGCTTAAAGAAAATCGGTCCTTTACTTGTGCACTTAATTACAACACAAATTGGTAAATATATAATTGACAAAAATACAATAGCCATAAAAGAACAAATTATATCAATTACACGCTTTACAAATCTATTGTAAAATGAATTTTCTCTGCCCTTCATAAATTCACCCACAAATACTAAAATCTAAATAAAACATACAATAACACATAATAACACAGGGTTATTATATCACACAATACCTCTAATATCAACACAGTATAACGATTCGTTATACAGTATAACGATTTATGTGTATATTATTCTTTAATTTCGCACACTAATTTTATTGTTTTTAAAATTAATCGTTAGAATAAGCTAAATGTTACTATTTATTACTAAACTATGTGTTATTTTATATATCTAAAATTCAAATTAGATTTACAATTATACATACTTTTTTGAAAAAATTTACAATAAGTTACTAAAAAAATGCTAAGCAATAATTTTATCACTTAGCACTTATTAAACTATATTAAATTTAACTATTCTATAATTTTTTTAGAACTTTTTTTATAACTTTTTTTAAAAAGTCTTCATTATTATTAACAACTCCGGATTCACACAAATTATAAAATTCTTGCTTATCTCTTACAGTTACTAATTTATTTAATTCATCCCAAACTTTTTCTCTTTCTGTATATGATTTAAAATAATCAGATGCTAAAATAAAAGATTCAGACTTAAAAATTCTATCAATAATATCAAAGATTTTATTTTTATCTTCATTTTTACTAATTAAAGAAATAATAATACTTCTGCAAAAATAAACTGTTTCCAAATTATAAGTCCAAAGAATTTCATCCAAGTTTAATTCTTTTAATTTTTCATTAATGGTAGGTTTTATTTTATCATAATCAGACAACAAAGCTAACCCTGAATCATTTGAAGATGAAAAACCTACACCAACATTCCAACAATAGAAACATTTTTCGCTTGTTGAAATTCTATTAAGACTATCATTTGCAAAGCAATGATAATTTAAATATTCATCCTCAGCAAAAAATAAACCCTTATCTATATTGACTACAGAATGTTTTACTAAATCAGCATCATAAATCTTATTCCATACAGTTGTAGAAAAATTATTTCCGATACCTAAAGCACCTTTAAGTCCTTCATTAAAGGTTTCTTTGCCGGTATATATATTACTGGACTTCTCAACTTTTTTCTTAAACAAAGGATTATATTCTTTATAGTGACCAAATTCACATATTTGTGATTCATTTTTTACTATTTCATTATACATATTTTCCAACGCATATTTATTAATATACCTATCGTCTTGGTCAGAAAAAGTAATATATTTACCTTTGCACTCCAATACACCTTTTTTCCTTGCAAAAGAAGTACCCTTATCAAAACTTTGAAAAACACTTACCCTACTATCTTTCTTTGCAAGTTTATTGCAAATATTTAAAGAATTGTCATTTGAAAAATTTTCAACTAAAACTACTTCAATATCTTTCAAAGATGGATTCAAAATACAATTAACACATTTACCGATATATTTCGCACCATTATGAACCGGTATCACCACAGAAACTTTTATCATATCTTTATCCTCTATAACAAATATCATTTATATTCAGTAAACTAAATTTCTACTTACTTTTATTAACCCAATTATTATATTTCTCTTTTAATTTAAATTTCTTTTCAAGTAATGACCATAAGAAATCATAAATCATTGCACCAACACAAGAAATGATAAAAGCTAAAATAGTAACAATAGCAACACAAACAATATAATTACCGGTTACGCTAGGAATAAACTTTTCCAATAGTTTTAATAATACAATATACACTTTTGTATGTAAAAGATAAATTACATATGTATATCCGGACAATTTTCCTAAATTAGTTTTTATTTTTATTCCACCAAATGCAATAAATACGCATATTGACGCAATTATAATTAATGGCGAAAACCAATTACTATATGCATCTATACTAAATCTTGAAAAACCTGTTATACCTCTATACACAAATAACAATACATAACTAATAATAGCAAAAATAAAATACAATCCCTTAAATTTTATTCTAGACATATTTTCATAGATTACATTGCCTACTAAGAAATAACCTACAAAAGAAAAAATAATGCCAAAAGCCCATGATACAGAATATGTAGAAGTTAATTGTGAAATCATCGCAACAAAAAGCCATACAAATGAACCTATTGTATAGCACTTTTTGCTTATAGTATTTTTTATTCTTATAATTATCGGTACAAGAAAATATAATCCAACAAGCATAAACATAAACCAATAATTATTGAAATTTCCTTTCAATAATGATAAAACAGACTCTATATAACCGGTACCTTTCATTATCGCACTTACTTCTGAAATTATTAACATTAAAAATGAAAATATAATTAATGGTATTCCAATTTTGTAAAAAGACTTAGCATAAAAGTGTTTATAATCTGCATTCTTTTCATTATTTAAAATAAACGCACCGGAAAGCATAACAAAACATAGAACACTAAATCTGGTAATAATATTAATTAAACTGCAAAAATTAAATCCAACAAATGATATATTATTGCTATCAGCAACATTTGCGTTTACATGTATTAATACAACAGCAAAAGTAGATATTATTCTTAACAAATCAAAATTACTTTGCCTACTTTTTATTATTTTATCACCAATAAATTTGCCCCTTAAAACAAATATGTTACCATCATAACATATATAAATTCATTAATTCAAGTAATTTTTATATTTTTCTTCACAAAAGTCACTCCCCCACTGACTAAGTCAATGGGGGATTAGTATATATTAAGGATTAGGGAATAACAGTAAATTCTACTGTGCTGATGCCAGTGATAAGTTAGGTTTATTGCATTTAAAATTTTTAACTGCACTAATTATTCCACCTAAAATTATTTTATCTTATTTTATAGAATTATAAAAATCTTTTGTATCCTTATTCCACTTATCAACATCTTTTTGTGATAATTTTGTTTGTTGGATATGAAGTTCATTAATCATAAACTTTTCTATTGATTTTGTTAATTTTGTAGCACCACTATAATTCAAATGTCCACCACCATCTTTAGTATCTGTATTCCAAGAAAAAGTTGGAATTAATTTATCTAAATTTACATCAAAATCAATATACTTTACATCAAATTCATCAGCAAGTTTTTGAACAAAATTGTGCATTTCCTTATTCCAAGTAGTTCCTTGTGGCATATTCATTAGAACCACTTCGCAATTATGTTCTTTACACATATTGTAAATCTTTTTAAAGTATTCATAGCCACTATCCTTAAATTTAATCTTACCATTATCGTCACAACCATGTTCACTTGTAAACGCCTGTACTTCAGGTGCATATTTATAACCCTTATAAATACTATTAATAGTACTTGGATGTGATAATTTTAGATCAGATAGCCTAGTGTTTGACCAAGAACTTTTATATTTCATCACCGGCACATAATAACTAATCTCACCGGTAATTTGGTCATCACCATAGTCGCAAAGATTCTGTGTTTTATCAGTTAAGTATTTATTACTATCTTTAGTATATTTAACCATAAACTGAGATTCGATGAACACATACTTTGGGGATTGTTTCTTAAATACTTTCTTTAAGTCAAAATAAGCTTCTTGTGGTTTCATAACAGAATAGCTCATAACATATGAAGTCATTTTCTGTTCTTTCCAAAGTTGCACAGGAATAATTGAGTGCATAACTGAAGAATCACCAATAAATAAATTATCAATAGTGTTGTCATTTTCAGCATCTATATTTTGAAAGAAACCATTTCTAACAGGATATTCTTCAACTTTAGAAGTTGTAAACACTTTTGATAAATAAATAAAAATACCAAGTAGCAGTATAAAAAAACATACACATCTAATTATATTTATACTAGTCTTTTTCATAATACCACCACCTAAAATTGAGCATAAATTGCTGCTGCTTCACCATACTCAACACCATAAATGCCGGTTACCACAGTTACAACAATTAAGAATAAATATACTACCCATCTAAACAAAAAGAAATGATTAACAAGCCACATACGAATATCAATTCCTTTTTCTTTGATAATACCAACTAACAGTACAATAATAAAACCTAGTGCAACCATCATTAGATTGCTTCTAGTAGTCCATATTGACATTACTTCACCCAAATTAATAGAACTGAATATTTTTACAATTAAACTGCCAAATTCAACAAGTGTGCTACTTCTAAACAGTAGCATACCAACATTTACAAT
>ERZ827488.171-NODE-171-length-101515-cov-6.361906_pt1 | contig 101515 bp, 113 predicted proteins | sample MGYA00519771_ERZ827488 | MGnify/ENA primary metagenome ERZ827488 (study PRJEB31778, sample SAMEA3449323) | human gut metagenome | biome: human gut; feature: human-associated habitat; material: faeces | place: United Kingdom | collected 2010/2012 ... | reverse complement strand
CCCCCCCGTTTGCTCTCGGCAAACGCGTTATTTTGCCTATTACAAACTATATTATTATAACTCTATCTCATCCATCTCATTTACAACTTCTAATTGAGCTTCTACAATATCTTTTACTCTTTTCTTAAATATAACAACGTTTCTTTTTAATAACTTTGCTTCATTTTCTGTCTTCTCTGCTCTCATTAAAGCTTCATTAATAATCCTATTAGCATTATTTTTAGCATTTTCCAAAATTGCCTCTGCTTCATCACGAGCACTAGATTTAATCTGATCACCTGTTTTTTCTGCCATAACAATAGCTTTATTAACAGTCCCTTCCATTCTTTCATATTGAGCAATTTTTTCTTTTAAATTTTGATTTTCAATTTCATAACTTTCTAATTTGGCAATACGAGCATCTTTTTCCTTCATTTCATTAACCATGACTTCTACTTGGCTAATTACTTTATCTAAAAAACGATTTACTTCATCTGGATCATAGCCACGTATCGTACGATTAAACTTTTCCATACTCTTCACCTCATAAATTACCACTCAATATTGATGTCATCATTGTCGTGAATGTCTTTTCCCTCAGTTTCTTCTGTAATCTTTCCTTGTATATTAATATTATTTGGAGTACATAAGAAAATTCCTCCACCTATTTTTTGTAAATCTCCACCTATCGCATAAATCGTACCAGCTAAAAAATCTATAATTCTTTTTGCTTGGTCAGAAGTCACTCTTTTTAAATTTACAACAACAGTATTACGCATTTTCAAATGATCCGCTATTTGTTGTGCTTCTGAATAAGCTCTTGGTTCTAATAAAATCATTTTTGTAGAACCATCATTCTCTTTCAAAGCTTCTTCTGGTTTTAAATCATAATATTCATCACCTGTTATGTTTTCTGAAAAAACATCTTCATCATTGGATAATATTTTCTTTAATAGTCCCACTTTTATTCCTCCTCTAGTTTGATACTTTACATTAACTACATTAATTTTATCATAGAAGTTAAAAAAAAGAAATAACTTTTTCTGGTTTTTCATAGAAAATGTTATTTCTTATAAAACTATACCTCATCTGTTTCTACAGCTTTCTTAAAATCTTCTGAAGGTACTTTAAAGGAAACAGAAACTATATTGCTATCCATACTAAAATGATGAATAACTTTTTGTACCTCATTAACATTATGAGCAGATAAATAAGTTTTTATTTTTACTTTTCCTTCTTCCATATCATAACAGCTAATCTCTTTCAAAAGTAAATTATTTTTTTCAATCCAATTCGTAATTTCTTTTCGATACTGTAATCCAAATTTTTCTTTACAAACTAATGTAATAATATAATTATCATTATTTTGAATATCTCTATCTAACATTTTGATATTTAATTTTCGAAGTAAAATATTGGAAATTAAAATAAATGCTGTTCCTACAATGGCTTCTTCTAATAATCCGTAAGCACATAAAACACCAATTGCAGCATTACACCATAAAGTAGCTGCTGTATTTAGTCCTGTAACTTGGCCACCATCTTTTAAAATCACTCCAGCACCTAAGAAACCAATTCCAGATACTACTTGGGCTGCAATTCTAGTAGAATCAGAAGCAATATTTAAACAAACAGCAATATAAGTAAATAAGAATGATCCTAAACATACTAAAACGTTTGTTCTAAGTCCTGTTATCCTTCTATGCCACTGACGTTCTAATCCAATAAAGAAACTTAGGATAAAGCAAACTAGAATTCTTCCTAAATATACAATATCCATTATATCTCCATCTTCTTTTCAATATAATCTTTTACTTCTTCTAATTTTAAAGTAACTTGTTCCATAGTATCACGATCTCTTACTGTTACAGTACCATGATTCAAAGTTTCATCATCAATTGTAATACAAAATGGAGTTCCCATGATATCTTGTCTACGATATCTTTTTCCAATATTTCCTGATTCATCATAAGAAATCATAAAATATTTACTTAAATTTTGATAAACCTCCATAGCTTTTTCACTATGAAATTTCTTAATTAAAGGAAGTATAGCTACTTTATAAGGCGCTAAAGCAGGATGAAATTGCATAACTTCTCTAATATCACCATTTTCTAAATGTTCTGCATAGTAAGCATTACATAAAACTGCTAATACCATACGATCACATCCTAAACTTGGTTCAATTACATAAGGAATATATTTTTCGTTTGTTTCAGGATCTAAATATTCTAAATTTTCTTTAGAAACTTCCATATGTCTGGATAAGTCATAATTGGTTCTACTAGCTACTCCCCAAAGTTCACCCCAGCCAAATGGAAATTTAAACTCAAAATCTGTTGTAGCATTACTATAAAAACAAAGTTCTTCTTTTTCATGATCTCTCATTCTAATATTTTCTTGTTTCATTCCTAAATCAAGTAACCATTTATAAGCATAGTTTTTCCAATAGTTAAACCATTCTAATTCTGTTCCAGGCTTACAAAAAAATTCTAATTCCATTTGCTCAAATTCACGGGTTCTAAAAGTAAAGTTACCTGGTGTAATTTCATTACGAAAACTTTTTCCTATTTGTCCTATTCCAAATGGAAGTTTTAATCTCATAGAACGTTCTACATTTTTAAAATTCACAAAAATTCCTTGAGCTGTTTCAGGTCTTAAATAAATCGTACTTTTCGCATCTTCTGTAACTCCTTGGAATGTTTTAAACATTAAGTTAAATTGACGAATATCTGTGTAATTCATTTTTCCACATTTTGGACAAACAATATTATGTTCTTTGATGTAATCAATTAATTTTTCATTAGACCAACCATCACCAGTTTCTTCTCCATTTGTAAAGTCTTCAATTAATTTATCTGCTCTAAATCTAGATTTACATTCTTTACAATCAATTAAAGGATCAGAAAAAGTTGATAAATGACCACTTGCTTCCCAAGTCTTAGGATTCATTAAAATCGCACTATCCATTCCAACATTATATCTATTTTCTTGAATAAAACGTTTCATCCAAGCTTTTTTTACATTATTTTTTAGTTCTACTCCTAGTGGACCATAATCCCAAGTATTCGCTAAACCACCATAAATTTCACTACCACTAAAAATAAATCCATATTGTTTACATAAATTTACTAATTTTTCCATTGTTAATTGTTCCATTATTTCACTCTCCCTTTTATTTCATAAAATTTATTTTCTAATTCATTTTTGTTCCTAACTATAGAAAACATATCAAAAATATTAGCATCTACAAATTTTTCTTGAACAAGTTCCTTTAAAATTTTGATAACTGGAGTATAAAATTCATTTTCATCATAAATGATAATTGGTTTATCATTATCATTGGATCTTTTTTCTTCTATGTAACATAAAAGCTCTGAATAAGTTCCTACTCCTCCAGGTAAACATACAATAAAATCACTATTTAAAAACATATTTCTTTTTAATTCAAAAGTTGTATCACAAATAAAATTTTTACTTTTTCTTAAATTTTCTAAATCATCAATATATTTTGAAGTTGTAAATGAATAAATTTCTCTACCTTGTTTTACAAATTCCTGATAACAAATTCCCATCATAGAAGTAGAACATCCACCAAAAACTAAATTACAATCATTGGTAGCCAAAAACCTAGATATACTTCTAGCAATACTTTTATAATAATCATCAATTTCATCTCTCGATGAAGTTAATACTAATACGTTCATATTTCACCTCTTTAAAGAAAAAGACTCCTTTAAAATGTAAGGACGATTTAAATCGCGGTTCCACCTTACTTATTCTAAAAGAATCAGCTCATATTTATATTGCTCTTAGGATTCCACACCTAGTCATCGCATTGATTTATAATTCTACATTATGATATACGTTTTGTACATCTTCTACTTCATCTAACATTCTAAGAGTTCTTTCAAATAATTCTTTATTTTCTCCCTCTAATGTTATTTTTTCTTTTGGAATATATGTTATTTCATCCATATTAAATTCCACATCTGGCAATTTTTTTGTAATTGCCTCTTTTATTTGATAAGAATCTTGAGGATTACCATAAATAACTATTTCATCGTTATCTTCTTCCATATCAATGATATCTACATCATTTTCAATTAAAGTATCCATTACTTGTTCTTCATCTAATCCTTTAAAACTAATAACACATAAATGATCATAATTAAATGATACACTACCAATTGATCCCATTTTAATATGGCATTTATTAACTACAGCTCTTAAATCACTAACACTTCTATTTAAATTATCTGTTAGACATTCTACAATCAATGTAGATCCTGCTGGTCCAAATATTTCATAAGTTGCGCTTGTATAAGTTTCATCAGCACCACTATTTACTTTATCAATTGCCCTTTTGATAATATCATTTGGAACTTGTTCTTTTTTTGCTCTATCTAATAATCTTTTTAAAGTTGCGTTACTAGCTACTTCTGTTCCTCCATTTTTAGCAGCTTGATAAATTTCTTTTGCATACATCGTATAAATTTTCCCACGTGCAGCACCAGTTTTTTGAATACTTGCTTTTCTTACTTCATAAGCTCTTCCCATGATAACTCCTCCTAAATCAAATACTATTTTACAATATTTTAGGTTTCTAGTAAAGAAATTATTTTTGTTTACTACTAAATTCTTGTAATTTTGAATTGTAAACTAATTCTATTTCATGTTTTAATCCTGAAGCTTGAGCTAATGAGATACTTCTATCAGCTAACATTTGTCGAATTCCAACAAATGCTTCATTTTTTTCTTCTAATAATTCTTCTCTTGTTTTTTTCTACCTAACAGATGGGATTCTGAAGCATTTGAAGATAATACACCACCTGTTACGATAATTTCATCAGGATTAACGCCTAATTGTGAATGAATTCTTCAATTTTTACTTGAAATCAAGCATTTCATCCATTGATTCATAATACTTATTTCTTGTTTCTTCTATCATATTTTCTCCTATTCTAAGGTCTTGGTACATATTTAAATGGACTAATAATATTTTTAACATATTTTGAATAGAAACCGTTCGATGTACCACCTACATATCCCCATCCAACATTTTCAGACATTTCTAAATGTAAGTGACATCCAAATGAATAACCTGTATTTCCCATATATCCAATTACAGTATCCGTATCTACAATTTCATTTACAGATACATTGTATCCACTTAAGTGAGCATATTGAGAGAATACTAATTTTCCATTAACATTATGAACGATTAATACCATATTAGCACCATATTTATCTAAATCATTTCCAACATAATAAACTTTTCCTGGTGCGACTGCATAGATAGGTGCACCACATGATTTTCCTATATCGGCTCCCTTATGTCCGTTATTTCCATAGTTTTGAGTAATTCTTCCACCATTTACTGGGAATCGAAATCCATTTGGTCCTATGATTGCTATACTGCTTGAAACGTCACAAGTTACGCCTATGACATCATTTGATTTACATCCTCTTGCTTTATAATAGTCTACCTTTTTTTGATAAAAAGCAATTTGACTTGTTGTAGATGGCAAAGTTCCTTCAATTTCACTAATACCAGATTCTATTTTTGTTTGTTCCTCATATAGTTGTGAATTTAATTTACCTAATTCTGCTTGTTTTGTATTTAATTCATTCTTTTTCTTTTGATTTTTTTCAATTAGGTCATTTAATTCTTTAATTGTTCTATCGTTGTAAGAAGCAAGTTGTTCAGAAACAGCAAATCGATAAATCATATCGGTAATACTATCCGCTCCAAAAACATATTCCATATAAGAATTACTACTACTAGATACTTGATAATAATTCATAATTTTTTTAATTTGTTCTTGTTTTTGACTAATCTGAATACTACTATTAGTAATTTCAGCTTCTAGTTGATTCATCTGTACACCAACTTCATTAATTTGCTTTTTAATACTACTAATGGTTTCTTTTATCTTAGAAATTTCTTCCTCACTAGTTGCAATTTGATTTTGTTTATCTTGTAACTCTGCTGTATATTTTGCTACCTGATCTTCATATTCTTTTAAAGTTATTGCTTGAGTCAATGATGGACATATTATCATCATTATACAAAAAAATGTAACTCCTCTTATTATATTCTTCATATCTTCCTCTATTCTTATAACTCATATATTTCATTATATCATATTTCTTTTAAAATCACTATTTTATATTATTTATTAATTTCTATATATTTTTCCATATCAGCAACAATATTCTTATTCATACCAAATAATACAGAATATGTTAGGTAATCTTCCCATAGTGGTAATTCTTCCTTTTCCTTATGGGACATGTTACCAAAATCCTTTAAAAAGTATTTTAATCCTTCTAATTTAGTATGAATCTCGTAACCTTTTTCAGTTCTGATATAAGAATTTTTTTTGCTGATGATAAATCCTATTAAAAATCCAGTACAACCTATTAAAATAGGTTTTCCTAAACAATCAACGAAACAATATATTAAATCAAACAATATATTATTAACAGGAATCATTTCTCTATACTTATATAAATAATACATAATTACAATAAAAATACCAAGTGAAAAGACTTTTTTAGAATAATCTTTAAATTGTTCTTTTCTAATAAGGTTATCTTCAGTAGCATCTTCGATAAGTTTTTGTTTTAATGTTTGACCATTTATCAATAATTTACCAAATTTAATATTACTTAATATGTACTCTTCAATCTTTCTTAATGAAAAAGAAGAATCGTCAATTATTTTAATATCATCACCTTGGATATTTATTTTTTTCTTTAATTGTAAGGATAATAAAGTTGCCACCAAATCTTTTTTATAATCAATTTTATAGTCATCAATATAACTTAATTCAAGAGAAGAATATTGTGTTATAATTTCTCTATAATAATCTTTTTCTTTTAAGAAATCTATTTTTAATGGTTCTTTTTTTCTACCATAAAAATTGCCTAAAAATATCCACATTATAAATGCATAAAATGGTAAGAAAAGAAAAATTGGAAGTACAAAAAATAATACCAGATTCATAATAATATTACCGTTAAAAAGAGAATCTGCTTCTGGAAAAATCAAAAAAATTAACATTTCTAATAAAAGAGAACATAAATATCCAAAAAAAGTTATCATGCCTATTTTCTTCATACAACACCTACTATCTAGTATCATTATATCAATTAACAATAAAGAAAAAAAGACTTAAGTCCTTTTTTAGTGTAAATAGATTGTTGATATTTAAATAAATTTACCTTGTTTTATGTTTTTCTAAATTATTGAAGTGAAATATTTCATTTAATTCATCAATTTTAAATGAAGAATTATTATTTATAATAACTGGTCTATGTTTATCATTTAAAACAAAATCAACTTCAAAATCAATTTCTTCACCAACATCATTTTTTAAAATTTCATCCAATTTTTCTAATTGAGTAGATGATAATATATCAATCTCTGGAGAAGTTATCAAACTCCAATTTATACTTTTTGCTATTTGAAGTGATAAAATACCTTGTCTAGCTAAATACCAAGCATGCTCCATTTGATCTGTCCCACAGTTTGATTCTAAATTTAATTTATTTTCAACATCAACAAAACAACACCAATGACGAGGATTTATATCATCTACATAACTTGTCAATATTTCTCCTTCTGGAGTAATAACAATTACACCGTTATCTTTTTCCATATTAATCATCTCCATCTATCTGTAATATATACAAAGTTTATACATTTGTCAATTTCATTTACCATTTCACCCAATTAACAAATTTCAATGATAAACAACTAGATATATTTTCAAAATAAAAAGGTAAAAAATTTTACCTTTTTATTGCATAAATCCAGAACATTTTCCACAATCGATATTTTCAACTTGACATTCTTCACTACAAGAATATTGTGGAGTATAAGTATGTTTGTAAATATGTTTATTAATTGTATGAGTATGAATAGGACAAACATGTCCTTGATAATTTATGGTAGATTACTAGACATCATATTTCATTTTAATTATCTTAATATCTTCATTCGTTATGTTTAAAAAACTATATTCAGAAGGTATTAATCTTATATTCGGTTTATCACTTTTAGGCAATTTTATAATATTACTATCAGTTAAAATATGACATAAGATATATTTCACAAATAAAACATCTGATTTTTCAAATTGCCAATAATCAGTTTTATATAAACTATCTTCAGAAATATGGAGATGAACTTTATTTCTTAAATCTTTAAAATGTTTTAAATATGGAAAATATTCATGTTTCAAATCTAAATAACCCTTTTTTTCCATTTTTTTAATCATAGAATCTAAACTCATTTCTACTCTTTTAGGTTCAATAATTTTATAAACATTTGTTTCAATTATTAATTCATCGTCATTATACTTTTTTTTATTAGATTTTGTTGAAAATATAAGTTCTTCATTTAATGTTTTATTTTGATTGTTATTTTTTAAAATATAATAAAATATTGCTTCAATTATGGATATAGAAGTAATTATATATGTTTTATATAACATTGTATATATTACAGAGTGTAATTTTAAATCTCTTATTTGCAAGTCAATATATTGTAAATACTGCAAATTATAAGCAACATTTCTACATATAGGTTCATCCATATTTTTTAAAATACCTTGTTTAATTAATTGACGAAATCGTGAAACGGAAGTTGGTGCCCATTTTTCTCTATATTTTAAATCTCTTTCTATTAATAAAGTTTCAAAACCAAAATCATTCATTCATATCACCTACGGCAATTATATCACTACATCCAATTATTGGCAAAAGTCACTTTAACATTAATAGTTTTATCATCATATATGTCTATTCTATCAATTAAATTTACTATTAATTCTCTTGATGGATTTTTCATATTTAAAAATTTATTAATATACTTTTCTATTGTTTTATTATTTTGTTCTATATTTTTTAATTCATTTGAATTTATTATTAATGATTGGTATTTTTTATTTTTAATATCTAATATTGATTCTAATTTTTCTTTAACTCTTTCAAATTGTTCTACATATATGTTTTTATCTAACTTATCTATGTAGATTTCATCTAATTGTTCATTTAATTTATCAATTTCTCTTTTTAATTCATTTAGTTCTAATTCATTATTATCTTCTTTAATATTTTTTAAAACACTACTTTTTATTTTTTCTTTATTTATATATTCTCTACATTTTTTCTTTAACTCTTCTATTATGATTCTTTCTAATACATCATAGTTATTTGAATGTGTTGTGCAGTAATGTTGCTTCATATAAGTCCTATAATAATTACAAATTGTATAATGTTTATTATCTTTTTTTCTTCTAGATGTTACTGATATTCTATGACCGCAATCTCCGCAATATAGAAGTCCATCTAATAAGTTATTTTCTTTTTTCTCATTCCTACCTTTATTTTTTGGTAATAACTTCCCTACTTCATAGAATAGTTCTTTATCAATTATAGCTTCATGAGTATTTTCTACAACTATATAATCTTTTATATTATTTTTAACTATTCTTTTAACTTTATAATTTACTTTAACTCTTTTATGTTGAACTAAATCTCCAGTATAAATTCTATTTGTTAAAATATCATATATTGTTTTAGCATTCCAAACGCCATAATTTAAATTATAATTATTCTTCCACTCAAAGCTATAATACCCAGCTGGTGTTTTAACTTTTTCTTTGGTTAAGATATCTGCTATCTTATAATAAGTTAAACCACTTAATGCCATATCATAAATTCTTCTGACAACTTTAGCTTGTTCTTCATTTATAACTAAATGATTTTTATTATTAGGATCTTTATCATAACCAAATGGACATCTACCACCTACAAATTTTCCTTCTTTCATTTTAGCCTTTAGACTACTTCTTATTTTTTTAGAAATGTCTTTAGCGTAAAAATCATTCATAATTGCTTTAAATGGTGCGATATCATTATTTGTAGAATCTAGATAAGTATCAATATTATCAGTTACTGCAATATATCTTACATTATGTTCTGGAAAGTATTTTTCAACTAATTCTCCTGTTCCAATATAATCTCTTCCAAGTCTAGACATATCCTTTGTTATAACCATATTAACTCTTTTAAGTTCAATATCATTTATAAGCCTTTTAAACTCGGGTCTATCAAAATTGGTTCCAGTATATCCATCATCTATATAGATATCATAAAGTCTTAATTTGTTTTCTTTAACATATTGAAGTAATAAACTTCTTTGATTTGTAATACTTTCACTTTCTAGTGTTTTATCATCATCTTCTCTAGATAGTCTGATATAAATACCAACATTATAATTACTATTATCTACCACTTCTATCCTCCTTATCTTTAGTAGATAAATAAGTACATGATGATGATAACTCACATTTTTTATTTTTACAAATCATTTGTATATATTTTTTAATTTCACTATTTAGAACTTTGATTAAAATATCATTCAAATCAAAAGTTCCATATTCAATATTAACTTTGTAGTTATTCATGAGTATTCTCCTTAATTAAACTTACTCGAATAACTAATTTTTTATTAATACTAATTCTTGTGCTTAATGCACATAAATTAGTATTATCTATAATAATCACTCCTCATAAAATCGCCTCCTCGTGATGATACTACCTCTATAAAATAACAATGTCAAATCATTTTTAAAACATTATTTTATAAAATACTCCTATTATTTAAATATTTTTAACTAAATTTAGTTAAATCTAGATGAGGAGCATAAGAAACTTACACATCAACACCTAATTTATCCTTATGAAATAAGGGTTTGGGGATGTGCAAAAAAGATTTCGCACTTGCGAAATACTCCTACTTTATACTCCTATATTTAGGAGTATGCTTTATTTTTCAATATATTAAGGTATCAAAAAACCATCCTATTTTTAGAAATTTATAAAATTTCATAGGATAGTTAAATTTTTTTAATTATTAAATTGCATTGACTATTTTTCTAGATCAATTTTTATTTCTTCAATTATATGTCCAATATTACCTTCACCAGCATATCTAGTCATATCAAAGAAATTATCATTTATATCTACCCATTCAAGTTTATTAACTTCTTCTACTAATTCAACTTCTTTATTTAGTATTCCATAATAAACTTCTAACAATTTATTAAAAGAAACATATTCGATATTAATAAAATGCTTTAAATCTACATCATTTTTACTAATATTAGTTTCTTCTACTAATTCTCTATACGCTTCATTTAATCCATCGTTTTCTTTTTCTATTTTGCCACCAACTAAATTATACATTCCCATATATGGTTCTTTAGTTCTTTTGCACATTAATGTTTTATTCATTTCCTTATTAAAAATTACTATTACATTATATTTTTTCATTCTAACACCTCATTAATTATTATCAATATCTTCGCTATTATTACCAATCACATGTACATCTTCTGAAACATTATCTCGAAAATCTATTTCATTTAAAGGCTTAGACATATCTGATAAGGCGTCAACTAACATACTATCTGATACATTAATTTTTTCTTCACTAGAAACTATATCATTATTTGGTTCCATATCATAAATTACATCTTCATTATTATTTAATTCAGTATTATTGGTAGTAATATTTTCATCATTTGATATAGATTTTGAAAATATCATATCTAATTTCTCTTTTATTTGTTCTTTTTTAAACGGTTTAGCTATATAATCTATAAATCCTTCACTTTTATATTTTTCTTCAGCTCCAGATACTGCATCTGCTGTAAGAGCAATTGTTGGTATATTAAAGCTTGGATTTTCTTTTAGTTTTTTAAGCGCTGATTCACCACTCATGTTAGGCATCATTATATCCATTAGGATTAAATCATATTCATTACCTATTTTTACTTTTTCTACGCATTCTAATCCATCATAGCATTCATCAATTTCAAAGTTGAAATCTTGAAGTGCTTTTCTTGCTACTTTAATATTTAATTTATTATCATCAGCAATTAGTATTTTTTTATTACCATAAATACTTGATGTGTTTTGTATATTAGATTTTTGTTGTTCTTGAACAGTCCCTATTAAGTTTGATTCAATGATTGGCTTAATTGGTTCAACAGATGATTGAATTGTTGATTCAACTTTTGGTTGTTCTACTACTTGAATAGGCCCAGATAATTTACTAATCTTTTGTGGAACTTGAACCATAAATATTGAACCTTTACCAAATTGTGATTGGACATTTATTTTACCACCCATCATTTCAACTAATGCTTTTGTAATAGCTAGTCCTAGTCCTGTTCCTTCTGTTGTTGTATTTAATTCTACATCTAATCTATCAAATTTATTAAATAATCTATTTATATGATCTGCTTTAATACCTTTACCAGTATCTTTAACGCTTATAATTAAATTACTAATATTACCTTTATTAATACACTTTGCATTTAACTCTATTTCACCTTGATCAGTATATTTAATTGCATTAGTAAGTAAATTATTAACTATTTCTTTCATATGAATTTTATCACCAAGTAATTCATATGGAATATCTTCTGCTATATTTACTTTAAAATCAATTGGCTTTTCACCTATTCTTGTCGCATCTATTTTAGCTAGATTTTCAATTTCTTCTTTAAAGTTATATGGTGCTTCTACTATTTCCATTTTATTTGCTTCTATTTTATTTATATCAAGGATATTTCCAACTATTTCTAAGAGTGTTTGAGAAGCACTCATGATATCTTCTGAGTTTTCTATAACACCAGGTGGAAGTTGATCTTTATAAGATAAATTATCTTCAGATAATCCTACTATAGCGTTTAGTGGTGTTCTAATCTCATGAGACATGCTTGATAAAAAATCAGATTTTGCTCTATTAGCTTTTTCAGCTTGATCTTTGGCAAGTTCTAATTGATTCACCATTTTAATATCAGGATTTTCAATTGTAAAATACATAATTATTACAATTAACGAATAAACATAACCGATTAGGAACAATGACGGAAAGAAAATACCCAAAACGATATCAATTCCTCCTAAGAGTAATAAGGTATAGACTGGAGTAAATTTTTGAGTTGCTATCTTTTTTCTATATTTCAAGCATATAAACAAATCAACAAAAGAGTAAATAAAACAAACAAAATAAGTTAAATATATTGATGGTCCTATTGGCAATACACCCATTCTATCAGTATCATAAGCTATTGGAAGAATTAGTATTAAAATAAAACATATTAAATTAAATATATTAAATCCTTTTTTAAAATTCTTATCAACATTACATATATTAATTAAATAATTTACAAACAAACTACTCCACAACATATAATATGAAGAAGTTAGTTTTGAAGCAAACTGATAAAAAATATTATCCAAATCAGCATCCAAAACATACCATATACATGTAGCAATTTCCATAAATAAGCCAAATAAAGTTAAAAACAATATCTTACCATATGTCTTAGTTTCAATATTTTGTATTCTTTTCTTAGAATAAAATATACATGTTAATATAGAAATTATTATAAATGAACTTATTGAAAAATAAACACCTATTCCCATATCATCACTCCATACTATATCAATTATAACATAAATATTGTAAAAATAAGCAAAAATTAATTTGATATAAAAAATATAAGTAACCTATTAGGCTATCTTATACTTAATTATTTTTTAAAATTAGTTTTTTTTTTGAAATCTGGTACAACTTCATTTAATATACTTTCATAATCTTTTTCACCAAGTACATCACTCATAATTCTTAAATAACTTTCATAACGTTCTGGACTAATTAATCCGCTTGCCACTCCTTGTTTAACTATACAAGAATCATAAGGTTCATTAAAATGAAGACAATCATTATACTTACATTTATCTTTCCAATTTTCAAATTCAGGAAAATAGTCTTGTATTTCAATTGGATTAAAACTTGAAACATCCAAACTTCTTATACCAGGTGTATCAATGATGGAAGAATTATCTTCCCATACATAATATTTTGAAGTTGTTGTTGTATGTCTTCCACGTTTACTTTTATCGCTAACATGGCTTGTCTTTATTTCATCATCTCCCATAATAGCATTTGTAAGAGATGATTTACCAACACCACTGTTTCCAACAAATATAGCTTGTTTATTTATCAAACGAGCTTTTAATTCATCTATACCAATATTGCCATAAGTAGATGTTTCAATTACATCTATTCCTAAATCTCTATATGTTGCTAAAATTTCTTCATCTTCATCTGTTTTTAAATCACATTTATTCAAACAAATAATAGCAGGAATATTACTATTTTGAAGAATCATTAAATATCTATCAATAAATTTAGGATGTAATGGTGGCTCTTTAGCGGCTACAACGATCACAGCCAAATCAACATTTGAAGCAATATTTTTAGTTGATCCTACATCATTTAATCTTGTACTATCTTTTTTAGTTCTCGATAATATTGAAGTTCTATTTAATAAGTGACTAATAACATATGAATCATTTACTTTTTCTAAATCTACTTTATCTCCAGGAAAAACAACTTGATTACAAACCAAGTTAATATCTTTTCTTAGTTTCGCTAATACTACTTCTCCATTATAAAGTATATATGCATCATCATATCTAACTTCAATAACAACTCCATATTCATCACAAGAATCAATAATAAAGTTATCTACTGTTTCAGTTTTCTTTCCAAAAGCTCTTTCTTTAGCTCTTTGTTTTTTTTCTATACTTTTTTTAGTTTTAAAACTATCATAAGCATTATAATGTGGCATTTTAATCATTCCTTTCATATAAAGTGAAATTACTTAATTATATTATATCACTTTTTAAAAAAATATATATTCAATTCATTAGTTTTTCCACAATAATTTATCAATTGGTGAAGGAACATCAATCCCATCATCTAAATCATAATAATCTACGGTTTTACCATCTCTAGAAAACGTAATGCATTTACCTTCTCTTTTTATTATATTCTCTCTTCTCACTTTACCAATTGTAGTATCCATTACAAATCTAGCCGAATTAACCCAAGAAGGAGTATTCCAATTTACTTCATCCATTATTTTTTCTATTCTGCTTACTGAAATTCTATTTACAGCACCATATGATATTGGATCAGGAATAAAAATTGATAATGGCCTAATATTTAATTCATCCATTTTTATTAACAATTTTATTAAAACTTTTGAATTATCATTAATACCTCTTAATAATGGAAATTGTGAATACATCCTTATTCCAGCCTTTCTGATTTCATTTATCTTTTCTTCAACCACTTCATCTATTTCATAAGGATGATTAATATGAAATACAAGTCTAACATTGTGTTCATTTAATAAATCTATCATTTTTTTTGTAAAAATAGATGGTTCATATGCAACCGCTCTTGTATGTATTCTAATATTCCATTCTTTTAATTCATCTAATGCAAATTTCATATTTTCATAGCCAATACTTAATGGATCACCACCAGAAAATATTACTTCCCTTATATTTAAATGAGATTGTAGATACTTTTTCAAAACTGATATTTTATTTTTTATTGTTTCTTTCAAATTACTTTGTTGAAATTTAGACAAATTGTAAGTTCTAAAGCAATATTGACAATGTGCAAAACAAACATCAGTTATAATAAAAACTAAACGATCTTCATATTTTTGAATTATATAATCACAATTTTCAACGGGATTATGTTTATCTTCTTCAACATAATCTCTAGTTTCCACGCTGGTTTTTAGTTCTATTTTATCTTTTACTGGAATTACTGATCTATATAATGGTCCACCTTTTCCTATTGTATCTATTTCTTCTATAAGTTTTTTCATATAAAAGTCAGATATTTTAATCGGTAATAAATTATCCGTTTCAACTAATTTTTTATATTTTTCCTGTAATTCTTTATCAATTATTTTTTCATTTATCATTATCAATCACCTTATATCCTATTGAATTTTTTTTGCCATTAGTTTCTAAAGCTTTTTCTACAATATAATTGATGATATCATCAAATGAATATCCATCTGTTTTAGCACATGTAATAAATTCTCCAGTAGGATGAAAACTAACCTGAGAATTTACTTCTATCAAATAATACTTATCATCTTTTTTTCTAAAGTCTATTTTCGCATATCCCTTAATGTCTAATTTTTCTGCAATAGTTGAAACAATATTTTTTAAAGACTCAAATTCGCCATTTGTTGTTTGTATATCAACCGTATCATCCTTAATGGTTTTCATTTCATAATCATAAAATTCAGAATCACAATTAACTATACATGGTCCTAATGCACCAATACCTTCAACATAAATCATGCTAAGGTCTTGGCCTTCTATATATTCTTCTACCAAAACATTTCTATCATATTTTTCAAGTAAAGATAATACTTGTTTTTTTAATTCATCATATGAATTTACTATTGATTTTTCGTCCATTCCCATACTTGAACCTTCTGAATTTAATTTGACAATTACCGGGAATTGAACATCTTTCAATAAATCAATATCTTTTTCATCGCAAACACTATATCCTTTTGGGCAAACGATATAATCTTTTAAAAGATTTTTTACTAAAAATTTATTATGACACATTAAGAGATTTGTACTATCAGGACCTGAATAATTATAATTAAATTGTTCTAATATTGCTCCATATACAGATTCTCTAGCAGGACCATTATATCCTTCACAAATATTAAAGACTAAATCAGGATGATATTGATTTAACTCATATATCCACTTAAACTCTTTATCAGCCTCAATCTTTTTAACCTCATATTTTTTTGATAAAACTTTGTAAATACTATCAATAGTTAATTCAGAATCAAATTCTGTTTCATATTCATATTGATGTCTATTTAAATTAAATAACATTGCTATTTTTTTCATTTTAACTTCTCCTTATTTAATCCAAATGCTAAAAAGTGATATAGTAATTCTTCAGCTATAACAAATGATGTATGAGAATCATCAAGTTTTGGATTAAGCTCTACAATATCAAATCCGGCTATATCAAGATCATGTAAATTTCTTAATGCCTCATCACATTCATAAGGTGTTAAACCATTACATTGTGGAGTACCTGTTCCAAAAACATATGATACATCTAAGCAGTCAATATCAAAAGTTATATAGAACTTTATTTTCTTATTTTTATTTCTTTCTATTATATCATTAATAATATTTAAAATCCCATTCTTTTTTGTATAGTTGGATGTGAATAAATTAATATTTTTTTCTTTTACATAATCAAACCAATCTTTTCCAACAACACCACGAGGGCCTATTGTATACATATTTTCCCCATTTAAATATCCATCTTCAATTAGTTTTCTAAATACATTGCCATGCCAAACATCTGGCATATTTAAATATTTATCTTCCACATCCATGTGTGCATCAAAATGTATTAATCCAACCTCATAATCAGGATATCTTTCTTTCATTGCTTTATAAAAGCCTCTAAAGCTACCATATGTAATAGAATGATCTCCACCACATACAAGTGGAAAACTTTTTTTTGCAATGGAATATACTTTTTCTGTTATTGCGTTTTGGTTTTCTTCTGGATTAGTCGGATTAACGTATACATCTCCTAAATCTCCTATTTTAAGTTCATTAGTTTTTAAATATTCATTATGATCTAAATCATATAATTCTTCCCCATAGATTCTATCCCAAAATGAATATTCTCTCAATTGTCTAGGGGCATATTTTGCACCTAATCTATACGAAGCACCATAATCACAAGGAACACCTAGAAATACTACATCATAGTCTTTTATTTCCTTTTCTCTAATGAACTCACCACCCATATAAGTGGGAATGCCAGCATATATATATTCTTCTTCTCTTTCTTCTTTCATATCTATTCCTCCTAACTATACATATTGTGATATATCCATCGATGTTTTCTTTTTATGTTTTTTCAAGAATACTTCCTCTAACACCTTTTCAGTGTACTCACCAAATAATGGACCACATATTGTTTCAATAACATCCATACCACTCATAGTTAAATTTGCTTCAATAATAATCGGTTCATTTTCTTCACTTATTGCTATATCCCATCCAATCAATCTAAAATGTGGAAATCTTTGTGCTGACTCTTTAACTAATTTTTTAACTTTATCCATAAAATCAAATTTAACATTTGAAAAATCTCCACCATCAGGATGTTTATTAAATCTATTTCCTAATGCATCGTAGGCAAAATTAGAAAGTGTTCCATCCTCCTCAATTTTGCAATATATACCACCAAAGCTTGCATTATCGACCTTAGATTTTCCTATTCCCATTCTGAATGCGCACCATGGTAATACTTTAACTTCTCCATCTATTATCAAAGTCATAATGCGAATAGTATTAAGTGAATCAGGATGCAATTTAGCTGTTTCCTTTGATTGTTTAACCGTTTCTTGAAAGATTAAGTTTTCCTTTTCTAATTTATCAAAGTATTCATTCAATTCACTTCTTGTAGGATTGGAAAGAAACTTAACTCCCTTTCCTCCATAAGATGCCATACTTGGTTTTATAGTAATATTATCTGCTTTTGATAATATATCAACAGCTTTATCTTTTGTTATGATGTTATAATCTTCATCTTCAAAAACCCCATTTATTAAGTGAACATATGTCTTTGGCAATTTAAATCCCTTCAAATATAAATCAAAATAATTTTTATCTGCAACACCAGGTTCAATTGCCCTATTATTTAAATAGCCATCAATATATCCAACAAATAAATCATCAGGGATAAATCTTTCGTCAAATTTTCCAGTTCTATCAATATAATATTTGTGATATGCAATATCAAAATCCTTTGTATATTTTTCCCAATAATCTTTTATCATTTTTTCCTGTTCTTTGGTTAACTCTTTAACATTTTCAGAGAATAATTCTTTAGAATCTATTCTAAAACAATCCATACATTTTTCAGATAATTCTTTAAAAAAGTTTTCATATAAAGCTGTAAGATAATTAAATGCTTCCTCTTCCCATTTTTCAAATCTCATAGTTATACCTCCTAAATCCATTGTTCCAATTGTTTGGCAACTTTTTCATTAATTAAGTTATTATTAATCATCCATTCATCATTAAAGATGTTATTTAAATATTTTTCTCCACCATCACATAATAAGATGACTGCATTCCCAGAACCTGTTTTCCTATTTATATCTTCTAATGCTTTATAAATAACTCCTCCTGCTGAACCACCAATTAATAACCCATATTTTTTAGCAAAATATCTACAAGTATTAAATGCTTCGTCATCCTTAGCATAAAAATTATTATCTATAATTTCATAATCAATTATTTTTGGTATTGGCGCATCTATAGGGTTACCAGTTCCTGATTGAAAGTAAGGTTGTCCTTTACCACCAAATAATATAGAACCAACTGGCTCAACGACATTAATAGTTGTACTCTGATTATGTTCTTTTAAACCAATTGCTGTACCACATGATGAACCACCTGTTCCAATTGCAGCATAAAATGAATCAATTGTACCTAATTCATCAATTAATTCTTTTGCAAGAGTATTAGTATATGCAGAACGGTTATCAAAATTATCGGCTTGATTTGGAAAGAACGCATTATCCATTTCCTCAGACATTCTTTTAGCTGTCTTTTCTCTTTCGACAACAGCTACTTCATTAGCTTTATAGCCATCACCAACAACAACAATTTCTCCACCATAGGCCTTAATCATATCAATTTTTTCTTTTGAAGCATGATGATCAACAACTGCTATAAATTTATATCCTTTTATTGCTGATGCAATCGCTAGTCCAATAGCTGTATTTCCACTCGATGACTCAATTATTGTTCCACCAGGTTTTAATCTTCCATCTTTTTCGGCTTGTTCAATCATGTTTAATGCCATTCGGTCTTTCATGCTTCCTCCCGGATTAAATTTTTCTAATTTAAGAAAAACCTTCCAATCATTATTTTTCATCTTAATTTCAAATAGTGGTGTATTACCAATTAAATCTGTGACTTTATTTACAATCATACTTCGTATCCTCCTCTATTAAATATCCATTATCATTTTTTTTCACAACATATTTCTTGACTAATGGAATTTTATGAAATTCACTTTCGTTTGAATCCATTTGATAACCGGCTGTATTATAATAAATTAACAAATCACCTTTTTCTGGAATAGTATCAAATTTAATCTTTCTCCATGTAATCATGTCTTGCTCTAAACACAGATTACCTGCAACACTAGCTAAAATATTAATATTCTTACCATTGTTTTTAGATATAAGCTTTGGTTCTATTAAATAATCACTATTAAACCATTGTTCAGATAAGCAATTTATATTTCCATTAGTAACAACAATATTATCACCATTAGATAAATGTTTCATATATTGAACTTGATATATACTAATTCCTACATTTGTAAGTAAACTTCTACCTGGTTCAATAATTATTTCAATATTCATTTCATTTAGTTTCTTATATATTTTTTTAAAAATATAATCCAAAGCTTTTTCATCTGCTATTTCACTGTAATAAGGATAATAATCATCAATAAAATGTTCTCTAAAATACATTCCTTTATTATTATGTTTTAAAAAATTAATATAATCTTCTTTAGAGCAGTAGTTTGTAGGAATTCCACCACCTATATCAATATATTTAATATTAATTTTTTTTGAATCAACCAATCGTATTACTTCATTGATTGCGTCAACTCTATCTTTCAAAGAATAAGTATTAATATGAAACGAAAATCCTTCAAGTCGAATTAAACTATTTGATATAATATCCAAACACAAATCAATTTGATTTAGATTTATACCAAATCTGCTAACCTTTCCTAACAAATCGGAAATTCTTAATAAAACATTAGCAGGTTTATTAATTTCCTTAATTCGTATTAATTCTTCAATATCATCAACTGATATTAATACATTATTATCAATTGAATTTTTTAAATAAATATCATCCTTTGCAGGACCAGAAGCTATTATTTTATTTGTAAACTTAAGTGCATCATTTAACTCATAATTACTTGACACTTCAACACCACAATTTTGCTCTGAAGCATATTTTAATAGTGCATAACTTTTGTTACATTTGCATGAAAAAAAGATATTTTCGCGCGAAAAATACTGCGTAAAAATATCTTTAAATTTGTCAATATTACTAATAAATTGATCAGCAAAAATAACATTAGCTGGTGTGTCAAAAAGAGCAAATAAATTATATGCTTCTGCTAAACATTCTAAACATTCACAACTTTCAGCTGATACTTTAGAATAATTAACCATATAAACATCATCTCCAACCTCTCTCTTAACACTTAATAGATATATTAGCACTCATTATTTTAAATGTCAATTTATTGATTAAATTTTCTTTAATCTTAATTGTTTTGCACTTGTATTATCTATTTCATTGTTTTCTAAAGCTTTTTTATCTAATTCTTTATAATATGAAATATTTACTTTTGAATTTTGCATTCTTTCAAGTGGTTTATCATAATATGCAATTGATCCTGGCAACCAGTTTTCGTTTAATTTTGACATAACCAACAAATTAATTTTTTCTTCTAATTCTTTATAATCAATATTATTGTCATATAAAGATATATGATATCTTGGAATATATTGAACCATTTCATCAGAAATTGGTGTAACAACAACTTCTCTAATTTCAGGTATTAATAATAACAAACTTTCTAATTCTTCTGGGTAGATATTATCACAGCCTGAAACGAAGTTTCTTTTTTGTCTGCCAACATATTTATATTCACCCTCAGGTGTTTTCATTAAAAAATCGCCAATGTTAATCCATCTTTTACCATTTTCATCATAAGATATTACTCTAGAAGTCTCTTCTGGATTGTTATGATATCCTAGCATAACTGATGGCCCAGATACATAAAGTAATCCTTTTTCACCATCTTTAACTTCTTTACCAGTATCAGGATCAACAAGTTTAACATCTAATGTAGATATAGGTTCACCTATTGTTCCTCTATGATGAATTTTACCATTATTAATCATCATTGAAGCCCATGTTTCAGTCGCTCCTAATCCATCACCTAACTTGGCATCACTACCACAATATTTTAAAGCTTCATTAATAGCATTTTCTGTTGTTTCTTTTTTAGCTTCTCCACCAGAAGTAGCATAATGTAATTCACTAAGTGAACCAGATTTTAATTTACTATTTGGAACAAATTTATCACCTTGTTGTTCAATTAAAGATACCCAATGCGGAGGTCCACCTACAGCGGCTGTTGCATGAGTTCTAACAATTTCATCGTAGAAATCGCTTGGCATAGCTTTAATAGTTAAAGCATATTCCATATTATTACATAAAGCATAATGCAATATTGAGCGACCATAAGCCATATGTCCAAATGGTATATTACCTAAATGAATCATTCCAGGTTCTGCAGGGAATATAGAATTCATACCTTCAACTACTGAATTTAAACCATTATCTGATAATTCAACACCTTTATGAACACCAGTCGAACCACCAGTAAATAAGATATCTCTTAATCCATCTTGCTCAAATGGAGCTTTTACATAATCTACATCGCTATAATTTTTCTTTAATAATGATTTTAAATTATTATCTTTAGATAATTTAAAATTACCATTTTTAAGTTGTAATAATTTATATCCAGCTTTTATCTTCATATCATCTAAAGAATCAACTGGTGAATATAAAATTGTAGAAAAGTTTAATGCTTTTTCCCAATCTTTAAAGTTTTTATAACACATATCAACACTAATAACCATTTTAGGTTTAGTCATTTCTATGTCTAATTTTGTTTTTTCTTTATTATCAAATGGACTATATCCTACAACAATAGCTCCAATGATATCTAAAGCATATAGTAAATATACAGATTCAGGTGTGTTAAAAGCACAAATACCAATAACCTCTCCTTGTCTTACACCTTTTGAGTATAATAATCTAACATATTTTTCAATTCTATCATGCATTTCTTCATAAGTTATTTTTCTATCACCAAAAGACAAAGCTGTTAAATTCATATAATTTTTGTTTTTTTCAAGCATATAATTATATTTCGTTTCATTAATATTATTCATATAAAACCCCTCACAATTTAGTCAATCCCTTTGTTTGGTTGATATAATAGCACAAACTATTACATTTGTCAAAATTTGATATATAAAATAATTTGAATAAAAAAAGAAAGATTATTTAATCTTCCTTACATACTTATTCATCTACAATGTTTGGTCTATCATAAATTATCACTCTTGTGGTACTTCATGATAGAATTCTTGTTCAACACACTTTGTAATTGTTGGTTCAATAACTTGTTGTTCCATCATGGGTTGAGCTGTCATAAAACCATTATTAAACATTCCCATATTTTGTCTTGAACCACAACAACAATTATTTCTAAACATTTTAATTCCCCCTTACCTAGTTTATACTATGAAGTAAGGTTTCTTTTGAATATGATATTTGTTTATAGTTTTTTAAATTATCTAAAATGGCATTTTAAAATTCCCATTTTGCATCATTTTCATCATTTTTTTCATTTCTTCAAACTGTTTTAAAAGTCTATTTACTTCCTCAACACTTCTTCCACTACCTTTTGCTATTCTTTGTTTTCTACTAGCTTTTAGAATATTTGGATTTTGTCTTTCCTCTGGTGTCATCGATTGAATAATTGCTTCAACATGAGCCATATCTTTAGGATTAATCTTAACATTATTAAGTCCCATTTTTTTAGCTCCAGGAATCATTTTAATTAAATTTTCTAGAGGTCCTAGTTTCTTAATTTGTTGCATTTGTGTTAAAAAATCATCTAAATCAAAAGTACCCTTTTGCATCTTTTTAGCTGTTTTCATAGCAACTTCTTCATCCATCACAGACTCTGCTTTTTCTAACATTGTCATAATATCACCCATACCTAAAATACGAGTAGCCATACGTTCTGGATAAAATTCTTCTAACCCATCTAATTTTTCACTAACACCAATAAATTTAATTGGAATATTTGTTAAATGACGAATAGATAAAGCGGCTCCACCTCTTGTATCACCATCTAACTTTGTTAAAATTGCACCTGTTAATGGTAGTTTACTATTAAATCCTTCAATAACATTAATAGCATCCTGTCCCATCATACTGTCAATTACTAATAAAATCTCATTTGGTTTTACAGTATCATTCATACACTCTAATTCTTGCATTAATTGTTCATCTATTTGTAGTCTACCTGCTGTATCAATTAATACATAATCATAATGGTTATCTTTAGCAAACTCTACTGCATGATAAGCAATTTCAACTGGATTTTTGCTTTCTTCACTATATACTTCAATATTTAACTCACGACCTAGTTGTTTTAATTGATCAATAGCAGCTGGTCTATATACATCACAAGCTACTAATAAAGGATTTTTTTTATACTTTTTACGTAGCATATTTGCTAATTTCCCTGTAGAAGTTGTTTTACCACTACCTTGTAAACCTACCATCATTAAAATAGAAGGATTTCCACTTGTATATAAATCTTGTTTTTCGCCACCTAATAATTCTACTAACTCATCTTTTACAATCTTTACAAAAACTTCTCCTGGTTTTAAAGATTTTGATACTTCTTCTCCTAAAGCTTTTTCCTTTACATGATTAATAAATTCTTTTACAACCACATAATTAACATCTGCCTCTAATAAAGCCAAACGAATTTCTCTTGTGATTTCACTAATATTTTCTTCTGTTATTTTTCCATAACCTTTTATTTTGTTAATTGCATTTTGTAATCTATCTCCTAAATTTTCAAACATATTATCACCGTCTTCATTATATCAAAAATAAGTAGACATTTCTACTATGTTTTCTAGAGAAAAAAATAACTTTTCATGTAAGAAACAGATAATTCATGTTATAATTTAAAATGGAGATGATACAAGTGATTGAAAAAATATTAAACTATGATTATAAGAAACTAATAACAGGAATTTTAGTAGTTGCTACTTACTTCATTTTATCTGCACTAGAAGCACTTCCATTACAAATTGCTGGTATCAACATTAATACCATGTCAAATACCATAAAAGTATTTTATATGATTGTCTATGAATTATTAATGATATCTATTATCATATTACTTTTAAATCAAAAATTAAAAAAAGATTTTCATAATATTCTACTTCATCATAAAGAATATTACTCAAAATATTTTAAGGTATACTTAATTGGATTAGGCATTATGTATATCAGTAACGCTTTCATTATTTTCATACTAGGAAATAACGTTGCTGGAAACGAATCTACTATTCGATCTTTATTTCAAATAAGTCCACTTTATATTTATTTATCTGCTGTATGTTTTGCCCCAATAGTAGAGGAATTAGTCTTTAGACAAGGAATATGTAACATTTTTGGAAGAAATTATTTATTTATCTTAATCTCAGGTCTTGTATTTGGAGGGTTACATGTAATAGGAAATGTTCAAAATATATCAGATTTATTATATTTAATTCCTTATTGTTCTCTAGGATTTGCTTTTGCCTATATGTTATATAAAACAGATAACATTTTTGTATCTATGGGATTTCATTTTTTCCACAATGGTATTTTGATGGCAATTCAAGTTTTAGCATTATTTTTCTCATAAAGGCAATGCCTTTTTTTTTATAATATGATAAAATAAAATTGGTGATAGTATGAATCATTTCTTTAAAAATTTAATTCTTTTTTGTATCTCTTTAATTTTAATTGCCTCTATTATTTTAGTCTATAGTCATTATATTGGAACTAGTGGCTTAAATGTAAAAGAACAAGCAATTCATTATGAAAGTTTATCCAAAGATATCTATGGTTTAAAAATTGTTCATATTTCAGATATTCATTATGGAAGAACTATTCACGAAAAAGAATTAGAAAATTTAGTAAAACAAATTAATCTAACCAAACCAGACATCTTAGTTTTTACAGGTGATCTTATTGATAAAGATACTCAATTATCTTCTGAAGAAGAAAACAAAATCATTGAAATTTTAAAAAAAATTGATGTGAATATTGGAAAATATGCTGTAATGGGTGATCATGATCAAGAAAATTTTGATCATTTAATAGTAAGTAGTGGTTTTACTAATTTAAATGATCAATATGAAACAATCTATTTTAATGCTACAGATTATATTTTAATAGCTGGAATCAATACCAATAATAATAAAAATGATAAAATAAAAGAAGTTCTATCTTATATAGAAACTTCTGAAGTAAAACCAAATTATTCTATTTTATTACTACATAAACCAGATGTTATCGATCAAATTGATTATAGCAAATTCAATTTAATTCTAGCAGGACACAGTCATAATGGTCAAATTCGAATTCCTGGAATTGGAGCCATATTAAAGTGGAAAGGTTCTCAAAAATATTATGATAGCCATTATACTTTAAATAATAGTGAACTATATATTTCAGGAGGACTTGGTGTGGCAGAAATTAATTTTCGTTTATTTAATCATCCCTCATTTAATTTATATAGACTAGTGAACTAGTCTTTTTTTATATTTCTTAAAGCATTAATACGATCTCTATAAATATCTTTATTCTCTACTGTTTCTATTTTTTTCTTTTCTTCTAAGTTTGTAATTCCTTTTTGTCGTTCATGAATTATATTAATTCTATCAATAGGAGTCATCTTAATATAATTTGTAGCTATTTTTGTTTGATTATTAGGTACAAAACCTTTTGTAAATTTTAACATATTATCACCTATTTTTATTATACCAAAAAATAAAAAATATTATTATTTTTAATGATTTGTTTACAAAAAAATAAATAGACTTAACATCTATTTATTTTTTAGAACGAGTATTTTCACCCATAATATCAATATTTTCTTCTTTTAATAAAGTTAAAGATTTTTCTGTATTCGCATTCGCTAACTCCAAAAAATGTTTTGATTGTTCAATAGTTTCTAGTAAATGTCTACGTTTTTCAATTAAATACTTTTGAAAAATAGTATCTACATTTTCGCTCCATAAACCTGATGTCATATCACAAAGTTCTAAATATGTATTGCTTTTTTTAAATTCTTGTTCTGCTTCTTCTGGGTCAACTAAAATTTCACGACATATCAATCCTATTATTTTTTTTGTATGAATTTGAATTCTGGATTTTATATTTTCTTCAGAAGAATCAAAATCTTTTTTTGGTTCATCAAACTGATTTAAAAAATTAACATGTTCTATAGAACGATCTAAATCTTTAATTAATTTTTCTAGTTGTTCAATTTCTTGTTCTTTAGAATCAATATATCCAATTAAATCATCACTTTCATTTTTTAATTGTTTAATTTGATTTAAAAAACATATTTTAGATTCTACACTTAATTTATTTTCCATACTACTATCGCCTCAGATACTCTATATCATAACAATATATAAGTATGAAGTCAATTATTGTTCAATAATTTTATGGATTTTTTGAATATTTTTCTTTAAAACAACACTATCAATAATATCCATCACAGAATATATTACGATGATAAGTCCTACAACTTTTGTAGCTAAGAAAGCTCCTTGAAGGGGATTTAGAACTAAAACAATTCCAAAAATAAAAGTAACGATTGCCATAATTAACATTAAGAACCAACCTTCTACTTGATTATCTTTAAAATTTAATGATAAATCAAATTTTTTTATTCCTAAGCCAATCATACAAATTCCAATCATAATTGGAATAATTGTGGCTATAATATTAGTATTCATAATTAAAATAATTCCGAATATTAAAGAAAATAAACCAGTAATTAAGTAACTTCTAAAATAAATTCTATCTTTAAAGTACATAATAATACCAGATACACCAATCATAATTAAGAATGCTCCTATAATACAAGAAATAGTTACAATAACTCCTTCAGGATTAAAGAATAAAAGCAGTCCAAATATCATAAATATAATTGAAGTAAAAACTGATATTCTAAAAAAACTTGTGAATAATTCTTTCATATTATACCTCCTGTTTTATTGTAACACTTTCCATATTAGGATGCAACTTACTTATGAATAATAACATGGATAAAATCTGTTTGTAATTCTTGTAATAATTTTTCTTCTATATTACTATTTTTTACATCAAAAACTACATCTGAAATACCATATTCATTCACAATACCATAAATTTTTTGCTTCAAATTTTCACAATCTTTTATAGCTATATCTCCTTCTAAATTTACTAACAATTGATTATTAGAATATACTATATTTGTTTTCATATCTGTCACCATATTCACTATATCACATTTAAAAAAAAATGAGAGATTTTCGACAAAACTAGAATTTTATAGAGATTTTTTTATAGAAAGAAGGAATTTTATGAAATATGATACAGCAGAAAATATGATTCAATTAATGGAACATTCACTAAATTTAGTTGGTATTTTATTTTTTATTAAGGATTCACAAAATAATGTTATTTTTCCTAAAAATCCAATCACGATTTCAAAAATAGAAATCTTATTAAAGCAATGTAACTATCACTATAATAAAAAAAATCGATCTATAGAATTATATGATAGTAAAAATAAGAAGTTTTATAAAATGATCAACAATCAATATTTTCTACCAAATAATCATTATTACGAAATTAAAATAATTCAAAATATTAGTCATTTAAAATATTATGAACATCTAAGTAAAATAGATAAAATTACTCATTTATATAATACTAGAACAATTATAAAAAAATTAGAATATTGTATCATTAATATCCCCTTTTTTACTTTAGTTCTATGTGACATTGATGATTTCAAAAAGATTAATGACACTTATACTCATACTGGTGGGGACATCATTTTAAAAGAAGTGGCTAATATCTTAAAACAAAATATAAAAAATTTCGGATTTGTTGGCAGATATGGTGGAGATGAATTTATGATTGTTTTAAAAACAAATCAAAAAGAAAAAATACAAAAAATTTTAAAAAATATTATTGATCAAGTTAAAAAAATTTGTATTTACTATAAAGATTTTGAAATAGGAAATATTACAGTAAGTTTAGGTGCTTATATTACAAATGAAGAAAAAGAAATGAAAAATCAACAGGAAATAGAAAAATATAGGATTTCTTTATTTGAAAAAGCAGATGAAGCGTTATATGAAAGTAAAAGAAGTGGAAAAAATAAATTCATCATAATACAACAAAAATAGAAGAAATTATTTCTTCTATTTTTATTCTACAGAATATACTACGGAATCAACATTACTTAAATCAACATCTACTTGTGTTTCTATAGTTCTAAAATCACCTGATTCAATTGGTGAATCAACATTTTTTGTTAATGTTAATACTTCGGCTTTTTTATTATAAAGAGCAAAAGTGACTTTAGAAATATTAGAAGGCGTTGCTCCATTATTGATTACTTCAAAATAAATGTGAGTAACATTATTCTCATCTGTAACGATATTAAAGGATTCAAAGCTTAAATCACCAATTGTCTGATCCTCAATAATAACTGCTTGATCCTTTTGATCAACCTTATTTTCATCTTTCGTAGTATCCTTTTTAGATTCACAACCAATTAAAGAAATAAAGAATGGAATACAACACATCAAAAATAATATTTTCTTCATAATCAACGCTCCCTATCATAAAAATAACATATTTTTATAATTATTTCAATCAAATAAACCAAGATAGTATTTTTTCTTTCCTCTTCTAATCACAACAACTTTATTTTCAATAGCTAATTCTCTTGTTATCATCTGATTTTCTTCCAACATTTTTTCACCATTCATACTAATAGATCCTGCTTGAATAAACTCTCTAGCTTCTCTTTTACTAGAAGCAATATGATTATTCACTAAAACATCAATAAGAGGCAATTCTTCCATTTTAAAATTAGGAACATCTTTAAATCCATCTTCAATTTCCTCTAAAGACAATTCTTTTACATTACCACTAAATAAAGCATCACTAATTCGAACAGCTTTCAAATACTCTTCTTCTCCATGTAAAAAAGTAATAATGCCTTTTGCTAAAGCTTTTTGTGCTAAACGAAGTTCTGGTTTTTCTTTATGTTGTCTTTCAATTTCTTCGATTTCTTCTTTTGTTAAGAAGGTATATATTTTTAAATAATCAATCACTTTTTCATCTTCAGCATTGATTAAAAATTGATATATTTCATAGCTTGATGTTTTTGTTTTATCTAGCCATAAAGCATTACCTTCTGATTTCCCAAATTTTTTTCCTGTAGAATCTGTTACTAAAGGCATTGTAAAGGCATAAGCTTCTTTGCCAAGTTTTTTCTTAATTAGATCTACACCAGCTGTAATATTACCCCATTGATCAGATCCAGCTACTTGTAATGTACAATTTTTTGTTTCATACAAATGTAAGAAATCTAAAGCTTGCATAATCATATAAGAAAATTCTGTATAAGTAATTCCTGTTTCTAATCTTCTTCTGATAATATCCTTATCTAACATATAATTGATATTAAAATATTTTCCATAGTCTCTTAAAAAATCAATAAAATTGATATCTTTTGACCAATCGTAATTATTTACTACTTCAAAGCCAAATAGTTCTTTTACTTGTTTTGTTAAACATTCAATATTGTGTTCTACTTCTTCTACAGTTTTCATTTCACGTTCTGTTGTAGGTCTAGGATCCCCTATTCTTCCTGTTGCTCCACCAATCAATAAAATAGGATGATGTCCTGCATTCGCAAGTCTTTTAGAAATTAAAAAACTAGATAAATGACCAATATGTAAAGAATCAGCTGTAGGATCTGTTCCTATATAAAAAGTCATTCCACCATTATTTAATTTTTCTTCTAATTCAGGACTTGTTACATCTTTGATGAGTCCTCTCCATTTTAATTCATCATATAATTTCATTCATGTTCCTCCTCACAGTGGTGATTCATAATTTCAACTCCACTACTTGTTCCTATTCTAGAAACACCCTTTTCTATATATTCTACTACTTGATGATAATCTTTAATACCACCACTTGCTTTAATTTCTAACAAATCATTTTTATTTTCATTAATAATATCAATATCTTCTAAAGAAGCACCTCTTGTTCCAAAACCTGTTGATGTTTTGATAAATTCGACAAATGTTTCATTACAAATTTCAGTCATTTTTTTAATTTCTTCTTTTGTTAAATAGCATGTTTCTATAATTATTTTTAATGGTTTTCCATCACAAGAATAATGAACTTCTTCAATTTCTTTTTTTACATATTCGAAATCACCATCTTTGATAGCTCCTATATTTGCTACCATATCAATTTCAGTAGCTCCCTTTTCAATTGCATCAATTGTTTCATAAACTTTTGTTTCAATAGTGTTTGCACCTAAAGGAAATCCTACCACTGTTCCTATTTCAATATTAGTACCATTTAATAAATCTTTTACAAAAGGTACATAATGTGGATTTACCACAACTGCTTGAAATCCATAATCAATTGCTTCTTGGCACAATTTTCTGATATCTTCTTCTTTTGCATATGCTTTTAAATTTGTATGTTCTATGTATTTATTAATTTCCATTAATATCCCTCTTTCTAATAAAAAAATCACTATGTATAAGGACGAGTTTCCCCGCGGTACCACCTTATTTCATAATGATATGCTCTTAAATTCTTAACGTGAATCTCCGTTTCAACTCAAAAGTATGTAATTCTTTGTTTCCATTTGATTTGTTTTCACCAACCACAAATTCTCTAATTTCCATATCACAAATACTATTACTTTGTCCTCATTGATATTTTTTGATTTAATATTTCCTCAAAAGTCAAATTTGAAAGTTCTTTTGACTTTTTCTTGTCCAATACTAGTTTTTTCTTATCTTCATCAGAAAAATTATTCATCCGATTGGAATGATAAACTTCTTCAATACAATTTATTGCATATTCTGATACATATATATAACCAGCTATAGACTCTATTTTCATTATTCTTCTCCATGGATCTCTTTTATTTTATCTTCTATTTTTTTACCATATTCAATAGATTCATCATAAACAAATTCTAATTCAGGAATATGTCTAATATCAATTCTATCCATCAATTGTTTACGAATAAAGCCAGAAGCATTCTTTATCGTTTTTTTTATTTCTTCTCTATTACTATCATCTAAAGATGTATAGTAAACTTTAGCATAACTTAAATCGTTTGTTACTCTACAATCTGTAATTGTTACAAATCTTAAATCACGATCTTTTACTTCGGTTGCTAGAATATAGCTAATTTCTTTTGCCATTTGGCTAGAAATTCTATCTATTTTAACACTCATATTCTCACCTCATACCTGGTATTATATAACATATTAGTAAATTAGTAAAGAATTATCAATCAATTATTGTTTCATCTATATAATGCCATGAACCTGTATCTAATGCAGCAGAAGCATACATTAAATCAACAACACCATCAGTTTTAATAGTTAATAGAACATTTGCTTCTTTTAAAGATATCCATTTTCTTAATAATTTTTGAGGTCGAAAACCTTCTGGAATTGTAGCAATTTGTACTGCAGTACCTTCTATATCTGTAACATTAAGACGGAACTGAATAATATATCTCTTTTGGTTCCCACTTTTCAAGGCAAATGAACTATTAGTCTTAGTAGCATTAGATGTTAATGGTATATCAGCTGTTTCCACATTTTGTAAGTTATTAATAGCCCCTGTAATTGTTCCGTCACCAACATTACTAATATCAGTAGAACCTATTTGAGCTTTTAAACTATTAATCTCATTCAATAAATATTCATAGTTATTATCGCTTTCAACAGCATTTACAGCATCTATTTTCAATTCATCTAATATTGTTTTCCTATTTTGTAAATTGAAAAGCATAATCGAAATTGTTACTAAAAATATCATAAAAATTGTATATAAAATCCCTGACACAGCAAACCCTTTATTATTCATATTATCACCTATTTTACTGTAATAAGTATATAATATTTAAAAGACTTAGTCAATTAAAAATATCATTTCTATTGATTTGTTATTATATAATAAAAAAAGAAAGAATTATCTTTCCTTTTCTACCATTTCATATCCTTCAATGATATCTCCTACTTTAATATCATTGTAGTTTTCAATTGTAATACCACATTCTAAGCCTTTTTTTACTTCTTTTACAGAATCTTTTTCTCTTTGAATAGAATTAATATTACCATCATATATTACAATACCGTCACGAATTACTCTAGCTTTGCTATCACGTTTCATAACACCATCAATAACATAAGAACCAGCTATAATTCCAACTTTAGAAAATTTAAATAATTGTCTTACTTCAGCAGAACCTGTTACTTTTTCTTCATAGATTGGTTCTAACATACCCTTCATAGCAGCTTCTATTTCTTCTACAGCTTTATAAATAATATCATAAAGTCTAATTTCTACACCATTTTCTTTAGCATAATCTCTAATAGAATTTGTTGGTCTTACATTAAAACCAATAATAATAGCATTAGAAGCTTTCGCTAATACAATATCACTTTCAGTAATAGCACCAACACTACTTCTGATTACTTTTACTCTAACATCTTCTACTTCAATTTTTTCTAAAGAATTTTTTACAGCCTCACTAGATCCATTTACATCAGCTTTAATAATTACATTAATTTCTCTTAATCCTTCATTAATCTTAGCAAATAAATCATCTAATGTTACAGCTTCGCTACTTTTATTTTCTCTTAATCTTTGAGCAGTTTTTCTCTGTTCTCCAATACTTCTTGCTTGTTTTTCTGATTCAAAAGCCATAAATTTATCTCCAGCTTGTGGTGTATCATTAAGACCCGTAATCTCTACAGGCATAGAAGGAGTAGCTTCCATAATTTCTTCGCCTTTATCATTTTTTAAAGTTCTGACTTTTCCATAAGAAGTTCCTACTACAATTGGATCCCCTAATCTTAAAGTACCGTTTTGAATTAACAAAGTGACAATTGGACCTACATGTTTATCCAATCTTGACTCTATTACAGATCCCATTGCATAACGATTTGGATTTGCTTTATATTCATTCATTTCAGCTACTAACAAAATGTTTTCTAATAATTCATCAATTCCCGTTCCATTCATCGCAGAAATTTGATTATAGATAGTATCTCCACCCCATGTATCAGGAGTAAGACCATATTCTGTAAGTTCTGTCATAACACGTTCTGGATTTGCTCCAGGCTTATCAATTTTATTAATTGCTACCATGATAGGAACACCAGCGGCTTTTGCATGATCAATAGCTTCCTTTGTTTGAGGCATCACTCCATCATCAGCGGCTACAATAATAATTACAATATCTGTAATACTAGCTCCTCTAGCACGCATTTCTGTAAAGGCCGCATGTCCTGGAGTATCAATAAATGTAATAGGTTTTCCATTATATTTTATTTGATATGCACTAATAGCTTGAGTAATTCCACCAGCTTCCCCTGCTACTACATTAGTCTTTCGAATTGTATCCAATAATGTCGTTTTACCATGATCTACATGTCCCATAATCGTTACTACAGCAGGTCTTTCTACTAAATCAGCTTCATCATCAATAACTTCATATTCCTCAAAATTAGAAATATCAGCTTGTTCTTCTCTTTTCAATTCTTTTCCATAATCTACAACAATTAACTCAGCATTTTCAAAACTAATACTATTATTTACTGTTGCCATAATTCCTAGCATAAATAATTTTTTAATGACTTCTGTAGTATTTACTCCTAATCGTTCCGCTAATTCTTTAATAGTCATATTTTCTTTGTATAAAATAACTGATTCATCCACTGCATGATCATTAGACATCAATTTTTCTTTATTTTTATACATTTCCTTTTTTTGACCAGCTAACACTTCTTTTTTATGATTTACACTTTGAATATTTTTCTTCTTTTGTTTCTTTTTATTAACGTTATTTTCAACATTAATTTTTTCTTTTTTTACAAAGTCTTCAGCCAAATCTTCTGCTAAATCTTCTAATGCTTCTTCTTCATCATAAGTAGCATTATCTAATAGAATGATATCATCTTCTTCAAGTAAATCTTCTTCATCATTGACTCTAATATCTAAATCCAAACATTTCTTTAAAATTTCATCGACTGTTTTATTGACATCTAGAGCATATTCTTTTACTGTCATCATGCTCGTCACCTCCTATTATATTAAATTTCTTAAATCTTCATAAATTTTACTAGGTACATCTATTTCTAAATGTTTATTTAGTATTTTACTTTTTTCAGCTTTATCAATTACAGAAGGGTCTAATTTTAAATAAGCACCTCTTCCATTTGCTTTTCCTGACTCATCAATAATTACATTACCCTCTGGTGTCCTAACAACACGAATCAATTCCTTTTTAGGACATCTTTCTTTGGTAACAACACAAGTTCTAAGTGGTATTTTTTTCATAACACACCTCTATTCAATAATATTAATTCCTTCTTCACGTGCTTGTTCATAAGTTTTTACATCAATTTTATAATGTGTTAAACGAGAAGCTAACTTAACATTTAAACCTTTTTTACCAATTGCTAAAGAAAGATTTTCATCATTTACAATTGCAACAGCTTCTTTTTTCTTTTCATCTGTTATAAATACAAATGGATCTTTAGCTGGACTTAAAGCATTGGCAATAAATTTAGAAGGTTCTTTATCATAAGGAATAATATCAATTTTTTCACCATTTAATTCTTCAATAATACGATTAATTCTAGAACCTCTTTCTCCAATACAAGAACCAACTGGATCTACATTTGGATTTTCTGACATAACAGCTACTTTTGTACGGTTTCCAGCTTCTCTAGCAACGCTATAAACAAGAATAATACCTTCATTAATTTCTGGGATTTCAAGTTCAAATAAACGTTTTACAAATCCATAATGAATTCTAGAAAGTAAAATAACTGGCCCTCTACTATTACTATCTACTTTTGTAATATACACTTTAATAGAAGAACCCATTTGAATTGTTTCCCCAGGCATAATTTCAGTTTTAGGCAAAATACCTTGAACTTTTCCTAAATCAATATAGTAGTTTCTTTGATCTTCCATAGCTACTAAACCAACAACCATTTCGCCTTCTTTATCATTATATTCGTTAATAATAACATCTTTTTCAGCTTCTCTGATTTTTTGAACAATTACTTGTTTTGCTGTAGCAGCTGCTACACGACCAAAATCTTTAGGAGTTACTTCTTCCTCAATTGTTTCACCAAGTTGTATATCAGGTACAATTTTTCTAGCTTCTTCTAAAGTCAAATGAATTCGATCATCATATACAAATGGTAAAACTTCTCCACCATCATCTTCTTCATCATCTTCATTAATAGTTGAAAAATCAATATCTTTAAAACTTTTATATTTTTCTTCTTCAGAACGATCTACTACGGTTTTATAAGAATATACTTTGATTTCACCTGTTTCACGATTAATATCTACTCTTACGTTAGATAAAGAATTATAATTTTTCTTATAAGCAGCTGTTAAAGCTAATTCCATTGCTTCATAAATAATATTTTCGTCAATTCCTTTTTCTTTTACTAAAAGGTCAACAGCATTTTTAAAACTCTTACTGTCCATTTTATTCACATCCTTCCTCTTTAGAACAGACATCTAAGATATAATTTTCTTCAATTGGATCATTTTCATCTAGAATAGGATTGATTAATTTAGAAACAGTAACACAATCTTCTACATCTAAAGTTCCTTCTTTATCAATCACAACTCTTAAAAACATCATAGATCCTTCTTTGACATATTCTACATGATCTAAAATGTAATTATTGTCAGTTATCGTCTTTTCAATCAAGTTTTGAACTTTTTCTTCTATCTTCATAAAACCTCCATTATAGTAAAGAGTGGGCTTTTTTGCTCACTCTTGTCTGAATATATCTATATTATAGCACATATTTTTTATTTTGAATAGTCTTTTTATTCGTTATGATATTTTTCATTTAACACTTGAAATAATTTTTCATGTTCTTCCGTATAAGGAACATAATCTGGATCATGCTCTTTTAATATCATTTCTAAATAAGGATAATATACATATTTAATATCTGTTAATTCCTCTACTTGAAGTTTTGTATGATCAACATCAATATTTCTATGAAGTAAATAAACATCATCAAATACTCGAATAAAAGAATTTTTATATGGTTGAACTCTTTTTATAGTAAATAAATATTCTAAATCCTCTTTCGTTGCATCTACATCTAATTCTTCTTTTAATTCACGTAACCCTGATTCAACACTTGTTTCTCCAGCTATTACATGACCCGCTGAAGAAATAGCCCATAAATTTGGAAATGTTTTTTTATAAGGATTTCTTTTTTGAACCAATAGTTCTTTTTTATCATTGATTATCCAGATATGAACAGAACGATGCCAACAAGACTCATTATAAATTTCTTGCTTTGTTTTACTTTGTCCTGTTAAATTTCCATTTTCATCTAATACATCCAATAATTCAGTCATTATATCACTCATATGATCACCACTGAATCATCATAACATGGTTTTTGATAAATTTCTATTACTTTTACTTTTTATTAACATTGTCTTGACATTTTGGGCAATAATAAGTTCCTCTCCCATTTACCTTCGTCTTAATAATTTTACTTCCACATTTCTTACAAATTGTTTGCCCATGAACAAACAATTCATTTTGAAATAAACCATGTACCCCTTCACTAGATTCATAAGAACGAATCGTAGTACCACCTAATTCAATAGCATGTTCTAAAACAATTTTATTATTATTGATAATGTTTTTCAATTCTTCATTTGTTAATAAATTACATGGTTTTAAAGGGTCAATCTGACTCATAAATAAAATTTCATCTGCATAAATATTTCCAATTCCGACAATAATACTTTGATCTAATAATACTGTCTTAATCGGTAATTTCTTTTTACGATATTTTTCTTTTAAATAGTTTTCATTTAATAATTTATCCCAAGGCTCTAATCCTAGCTCATTAAGTGGCTTATGATTCCATACCTCTTCATTAGGATATAAATACATTCTTCCAAATTTTCTAACATCCTTATAACGAAGAGTCGTTTGATCACTAAAAACAAATTCTACATGTTCATGTTTTTCATAAGGATCTTTTATAGAACGAATTAAATACTTTCCTTCCATACGAAGATGGGAAAGTAAATAATAATGGTCTAATTCAAACATCAACCATTTGCCTCTTCTTTTAATATCAAGTATTGTTTCACCTGTTATTTGTCTCTTAAATTCTAAAACATCCGGATATTCAATCATTTTTGGATATAAAATATTAACATCTATTATTGTTTTTCCTTGCACCATTTTTTTTAATTTATTTTTTACAGTTTCAACTTCTGGTAATTCTGGCATATTATCACCCAATTTTTTTCACTTTATTATTCGATAAATTCTTAAAGTACTTTCCATCTTCATAAACAACATATTGTTTATTTTTGCCATTGTTATTTTGTAAATATTCTTGGAATGAATCATGTTCTAATATATAATTTAAAGCATCTTCAGAATAATATTTTTTTAAGTCATCATAAATGCCACATTCTATATTTTTAAATAAAGGAAATAATAAATAAAACATTTCTTGATTTTTTTCTAATAACGCTACTCTAAGTGCTTTGGTAATCTTTTTTAAACTGATAAGCAAAGATTCATTGATTATATCTCTACCATCTATATGGTTAATTAAATATTCTCCGACGATACTGTCTTTTCTTATAGCTGCATAATCTAAATAATACCCTACTTGTTCTTCAAATTCAAATAATTTTTCATGGATAAATCGCATTTCTTTTAAAACTTTTAAATCAATTCCTTTTTCATTTAATCGTAATATAAGCGTCAATAATTCATGCTTTACTTCTACTAAAATGTAATTAGGATTTTCTTTAATCTCATGAAATATCATGATATCTTTTCCTTTCCTCTAATGAATAGATTTCTTTAAAGTTTTACTTGTTACTACATTATCTAAATTACAATTTCCCTCTTCATAAACAAAATACTGTCTATCTTCTTTACTATCTAATTTTTGTAAATATTCTTGGAATGAGTCATGTTCTAATATATAATTTAATACATCCTCTAGATAATGTTCTTTTAAATCATCATAAAGTCCATTTATTTTTTTGATAATTAAAGGATATAATTGCATAGCCATTTGTTCATTTTTCTCATATGTAGCAATATTAAGAGCATTTACTATTTTATCATAATCAATATATAAGGAAGTATTTTGAATAGTTTTCCCATCCTCATGAGTCATTAAATATTCTCCAAGGTAACTTCCTTTTCTAATAGCAATCTTACTAAAATAAATTTCATCTTCTGGAACTACCTTACTCATTTCATAAAATATATCATGTATAAATGCTACTACTTTGTCATCAACTTTTTTTAATGCAAGATTAAATAAACCTTCATCACCAGCCATTCCTACTAAAATATAATCGGAATTTTCTTTAATTTCTTTAAATTTTGTTATCATACAAATTTTCCTTCTTTCGTTATACCACATACTATATCACATTTTTTTAATTTTTCAACATTTTTAATTGAAACCCCTTCATTTAAAAATAAACCTATTCCATTTTCCAATGAATAATGTAAAAGAGTCAATTTAAAATGACCCTTAATCTTTAAATTTATTTTTTTCCAATTTTTGTTTTTCCACCCATATAAGGTTGTAAGGCTTTTGGAATATCAATACTACCATCCTCATTATAATTATTTTCAATTACAGCAATTAATCCTCTTGGTGTAGCAACTACTGTATTATTTAAAGTATTTACATAGTAAGTACCATTTTCTCCTTTGGTGCGAATTCCTAGTCTTCTAGCTTGAGCATCCCCTAATGTAGAACAAGATCCAACTTCAAAATATTTCTTTTGTCTTGGACTCCAAGCTTCTACATCGCAAGATTTTACTTTAAGATCTGCTAAATCACCACTACAACATTCAAGTGTTCTAACAGGAACATCTAAACTTCTAAAGAAATCTACTGTAAATTTCCACATTTTATTATACCAATCCATAGATTCTTCTGGCTTACATAAAACAATCATTTCTTGTTTTTCAAATTGGTGAACTCTATATAAACCTCTTTCCTCTAGACCATGAGATCCACCTTCTTTTCTAAAACATGGTGAATAACTAGTCATCGTAATTGGTAAATCACTTTCCTTTACAATTTGACCTTTAAATCTACCAATCATAGAGTGTTCACTAGTTCCAATTAAGTATAAATCTTCTCCTTCAATTTTATACATCATGGCATCCATTTCTTCAAATGACATAACACCTTCTACCACATCGCTACGAATCATAAAAGGAGGAATTGCGTAAGTAAAGCCTTTATCAATCATAAAATCTCTAGCATAGGCAAGCATTGCTTCATGAAGTCTAGCAATATCTCCAAGTAAATAATAAAATCCTTGTCCTGATGTTCTTCCGGCAGATTCTTTATCTAATCCATTTAATGCTTCAATAATATCTGCATGATATGGAATTTCATAATCTGGTACAACTGGTTCACCAAACTTTTCTATTTCGACATTATGAGTATCATCCTCCCCAATTGGAACAGATTCATCCATAATATTAGGAATTACCATCATTCTTTTTTTGATTTCTTGTTCTAAATTTTCCTGTTCTTTTTCTAAATCTTCTATTTTTTGATTCATGGAAGCAATTTCTTTTTTTAAACTTTCAGCTTCTTCTTTTTTTCCATTTCTCATAAGAAGACCAATTTCAGAACTTTTATTATTTTTTAAACTTCTTAAATTATCCCCTTCTTGTTTTATTTCACGGAACTGAATATCTAAATCATAAACTTCATCTACTAAAGGTAGTTTATGGTCTTGAAATTTTTTCTTTATATTTTCTTTTACTAAATCCTTATTTTCTCTAATTAACTTAATATCTATCATATACATTCACCTTTCTAAATAAAAAAAAGTTACTAGCAATAGGAGCATATAATGCGGTACCATCCTACTAATAACTTAATTTTGATAACGGATTTCTCCGGAAACGATTAATTTCTCTCCAAAGTAGATTTCATAAATATTATTACTAGTTTTCACCAACCACTAGTTCTCTAAAAAATAATCATTTATTACTTGACTTTATCAACGATTTACGAACTTATTTTAACATTTTTTTATTTAATTAGTCAACTTATTCTTTTAAATTTAATCACTTTAACCTATAAATTTATTTAGCAAAATAACCATTATGGACATATTTCGTTTCATTTACTACAATGAATGCTTTCTCATCTAAAGCATGAATCAATGTTTTTAAATGTTCTAATCGGTTGCTATCAATTTCAATAAATAACATATATTTTAAGTCTTTTTTATTTTTTCCTTTTACATCTAAAACACTAACAGCAAAACCTTCTTCACGAATTTTATCCACTAATAAATCATTTTGACTAGTTAAAATAGCTTGAACACCTAATTTGATTCGAATGCATTTATCAGAAATAAATCCTCCAATATAGGTTCCTGTTGCAAATCCTAAAGAATATGATATTGCTATAAAAATACTATTATTATCTGTATTTAAAGCTTCTTTAACTACTACAAACCATACTAGTATTTCAAAAAATCCAATAATACTAGCTGTTTTTAATTTTCCCTTCAATGTTACAATAGAACGAACAGTTCCTAAAGAAACATCCAAAATACGTACAAAAAATATTTTAAGACAAAGATATAATAATTCCATTCTATCACCATTATTATTATGTCTAATTTTATTGTTTTTTTACCATTTTTTGTTTATAATAATTTTAAGGTGATACTATGAAGAAAAAAAGAAAAATTAAAAAATCTGTATATTATGTTGTAGGTCTTATTGTTTTCTTTGTTATTTTAATCGTTGGAATTACAAAATATATTGGATATATTACAAGTAATCCTTACAAACTAAAAAAAATTGGATATGATCAACAACAAATCGAAGTCATTTTAAAACGAGATGAAAGTGAAATTAAGGATATTTTAAATCGTGATTATGATAAACAAATTATCACATTTATGAAACAAAAATATTTTATTTTTAAAAACCTTGATCGATATTTAGCTTATTACAAAGAAAATAAAAGCGATAAACCATCCCACATTGTAAGTATTGTAAATGTTAAAGCAGATTATGAATGGTATGATGAAGATGCTGTAGAAAAAACAGATACTTCGAAAAAAGAACTTATGTTAGTCAATAAATTTCATTATTTAACGAAAGATTATACACCTGATAATATTGTAGAAGTTAAAAATACTTATGCTTATGGAAGCAATGAAATTATTGAAGAAGTTTATAATGCTTTTAAAAATATGTGGACAGCTGCCAAAAAAGAAAATTTAAGTTTAATTATCACCTCTTCTTATCGTGATTATGAATTTCAAGAAAGACTTTGGAATAATTATGCAGCAGCAAATAGTGAAGAATGGGCAGATAGTGTAGCTGCTAGAGCCGGATATTCAGAACATCAAACAGGATTTACTTTAGATATTGTTACCTACAATTCTAATATGAATGATTTTGAAGAAACAGATGAATTTAAATGGCTACAAAAAAATGCTTATAAATATGGATTTATTCTAAGATATCCAAAAGACAAAACAGATATTACTGGTTACGATTATGAATCTTGGCATTACCGTTATGTTGGAAAAGAAATTGCAGAAAAAATCCATAAAGAAAATATTACTTATGATGAATATTATGCTTACTATATAGAAGAAAAATAAATTATTTATAGAAAACATAAAACAAGAACTTGATAAGAGTTTATGTTTGTGTTAATATGTATTTAGCAAGAAAATTTGCATAAAATAAAAAAAGAGGAACATTTAATTGTTGCAAGTGAATGTCACCTCTAATGAAATAGTTTTGACACTCTATCAATGCTGAAGAGTGTCTATTTTCTTATTGCTAGTACCAACAAGGTAGATAGTAATAGAATGATACATATGAATCTAAGTACTTTTAAAATAAAAGTTTTAAAATTCATTAATATCTGCCCTCCTTTCTAAAAGAATGGAGGATAACACTCACATTAAATGTTCCTAAAACATTTTAGCAAACATTTGTTCTTTTTTACAATATTAAGATAAACTCTTTAAAAAATTTTTTCATCAAAATAAATCATAAAGAAAATATTACTTATGATGAATATTATGCTTACTAATAGAAGGAAAGTAATTTACTTTCCTTTTTAATTAGACTATAATAAACTTGGTGATGGTATGAAAAAAATATTTTTATCAATAATAATTGTTTTAGTAATAACTGGATCTGTTATAGGAATCCATTTTGCTATACAAAGTAATAAAAAAAAGCCGGAAACAATAACCACTAGCTCTAAATTAAGTAATCTAGGTTATTCTGAAAATGATATTAAAATTATAGAAACATTAAAAAATCCTGAAATTATTTTAAATTATGATTATAATGAAAAAATAATTAGTTTAATTCAAGAAAAAGATTTTAAAGAAGAAAATATAAATTCTTATATAGAATTTTTAAATTTATATAATTTCGATATTCAAGATATTATTTATATTGTAAATCATAACTTTTATAAAAAAGACATTCAATATACAGATGATGCTGTAGCTTTCGTAAAGCAAAAGTATTTTGTTATGGAAAATCTAGATCGTTATCTAAACTATAAGCAAAATTCAACTATTGAATTTAGTGATGAAGAATCTGAATTGAATTATATTATTACAATGGTCAATAGTAATCGTGATTATGATTACTATACCAATGTAGAAGAAACTGATTTATCAAAAGGATATTTAATTCTTGTTAATAAATATCACAAACTTAAAAGTGATTATATACCAGATAATTTAGTAACAATTGATTCAAAATATGGAAAACCTTTACAACTAGAAAAAACAGTTTATGAAGCTTATATAGAAATGTTTAATGCTGCAAAAGAAGAAGGAATGAATCTTTATATTCGTTCTCCATATAGAAGTTATACTACTCAAAATGGTTTATATGAAAGATATGCAGCTCAAGATGGATACAGTAAAGCAGATACTTATTCTGCTAGACCAGGATATTCAGAGCATCAAACAGGTCTTGCTTTTGATGTTACTACTTCCACTACAACATTAGGAACTTTTGAAAGTACAAAGGAATTTACTTGGATGAAAGAAAATGCTTATAAATATGGTTTCATCTTAAGATACCCTAAAGGGAAAGAAAATATTACAGGTTATATTTATGAAGCATGGCACTATCGTTATGTAGGAAAAGATGTGGCAAAACAAATTCATGATGAAGATTTAACATTTGAAGAATACTATGAATATTATGTGAAATAGAAACTATTTCACATTTTTTCATATACTATAGTGGTGATATCTATGGGATTAAAACTATTTAAATTTTTCTTCTATTTTCTTTTAATCTCACTAATTATTTTCTTTTTTACAAGAAATATTAACCTATTTGGCAATCATTTTTATAAAAATATCAAAAAAGTTAAAAATCCAGATTCTATTGATGTATTAGTAAATAAAAACCATCAGTTAGATAAAAATTATATTCCGAATGATTTAGTTAAATTAAGCTTAATCTGTGCGAATGAAGATAAATTTTTAAGGCAAGAAGCAGCTTTAAATTTTGAAGAAATGTGTTTAGAGGCTAGAAAACAAGGATATAAAATCATAGCTGTATCTAGTTACAGAAGCTATTTTTATCAAGAAGAATTATACAATTATTATGTAAGAACTTTAGGAGAAAAAAAAGCTTTAGAAGCATCTGCTAAACCAGGGCACTCAGAACATCAAACAGGTCTTGTTATAGATATAGAAGGAAGTATTGGAAAATATAGTGACTTTGAAACAACAGAAGAATTTATTTGGATGAAAGAAAATGCTTATAAATATGGTTTTATTTTAAGATATCCTAAAAATAAAAAAAATATTACAGGATTTAAATATGAACCATGGCATTATCGATATGTAGGAAAAGATGTGGCAAAAATCATTCATGAAAATAATATAACTTTAGAAGAGTACCATAAAAGATTAAAATTTTAGTCTTTTTTTTATAAAAAAATTAGCATAATAAATGCTAACCAATATAAATAATATAACTGTAATAGATTACAAATAGCAATAAGAAAATAATTCCTTCTCGTTTTGAAATCTTATGGTCGTTATAAGAAAATATAAACAATAAAAGAGCACTTACTAACATCACTATTAAATCAATAACATTAAAATTAATATGAGAAATGCCATCAAATATAGCAACTGGTAATCCAATTACAATACCAATATTAAATATATTACTTCCTACTACATTTCCAATTGCTATATCATATTCGCCCTTTCTTGTTGCTGTAATAGACGTTACAAGTTCTGGTAATGATGTTCCAAGAGCAATAATTGTTAAACTAATTAATTTTTCACTTACACCTAATGATGAGGCAATAAAAGAAGCTGAATCAACAACAAAATTACTTCCTAAAACAATCATTACAATACCACCTATTGTATAAGCAAAAGCCTTTCCAATAGACATATACTTTTCTTTTGATTGTTCTTCAATTTTATTTCTCGCCATAGCTATTAAATAATAAATAAATACTGAGAAAAATAACAACAATACAAAACCATCACTTCTTGTAAAAGCATTTGGAATTTTATTATCAAATAAATGATCAGACAATAATACGACAAATAAAGTTGTAATTAATAACGTAATTGGTAATTCTTTTTTTACTGTATTATTTTTTACATTTAGAGAGTGGAATAAAGAACTTACTCCCAAAATTAACAGGATATTTAAGATATTACTTCCTATTACGTTTCCTAAAACAATATCTCCATTACCAGATAGTAATGATTTAACACTAACAGCAAATTCAGGTGCACTAGTTCCAAAAGCAACAATGGTTAATCCTATCAACATTTTTGATACTTTGAAATTTCCAGCTACAGAACTAGCACCATCTACAAATATATCGGCTCCTTTAATTAATATAATAAAGCCTATTACTAATAAAAAAACATTTAAAATCATATTGATTCTCCTTATCTTTAATTTATTTTATCACAAAATCAAAAAAATTGGCAATAATACCAATTTTCTAAATATATATTAAGATATGCATTAAGAAATTCTTAAATAATCATTTTTAAAAACTTTTAGATTTGTCTTCCACGATTATATGATTCGCTGTATCTTTCAATTTCTTCTTGTGAAAATAAACTAAAATCTAAATTCTTTCCATATTTTTCTGAGAATTCAGTTTGATTAAGACGAGAATTTGTAGAACCTAAACGTACATCATTATTCCAAGTATTTAAGGCTTTTGATACATCTTCAGAATCAATACCTGATAAAGATTGAGCAATTTCATTTTTACCATTTTCTACATCATTGCCAAAAAGTATTCTATAATAACCATCAACACCTTTATAAAATGATTCTACATCATTATATAATCCTGCTGTATTAAGTACTACATTAGAATAACTATCCATAACCCCAGAATTTTTTGAAGCAATTCCTGCATCCCTTAATTTTTTTAAATCATTATAAGCATAAACACATTGTGTTTTTACGTCGTATTTGCCAACCTCTTCTAATTTTGTTTTTACAATAATATCATTTTCCATTTTATTTTCCTCCCTTAAGTAGCCAAGATATTTATCTATTAGGTTTTTGTGAAGAGATGCCTAAAAACTCATGTTTTGAATTTTTAAAAACTATTTAGTTTCCATAAATTCTTTAAAATTAAAATAATTGTGTTTTGTCATATTTAGTAAAGGATATTCACAATCATTACCAATTACTTTTTCTTTATAAGGTGCCCTAATTGCTTTAAAGTTATCTGGTACTTCCATATTTATTACATTATCAAATTGACTAACTATATATTTTCCATAGATTTCTTTTAATTCCTCTTCTGTATGAAAAACTAAATAAACTTTGTTTTTATTATAACTAGCATTTTTTAATAAATTAACAAAAGATAAATTTTTTCTTACCGTATCAAAATTATCTAAAATATATTTAAATGAATTATTCATACTTACTAGTTGATCAATCATAATATTTGCTATATCATTAACAGATTCATTTCCAATTATAAAAATAGCAGTTTTTTGTGTAATTTCTTTTAAATTAATTTGATCTGTATTTATTAAATTTAAAAGTTGTTCTCTAATTAAGTAATTATTTAATTTTTGTTTACATACAGATATAATACTTCCTTTGGTATCCATTGGTGCGAAAACAATTGGTGATAATAAAGAATAAATAGAACTTGTTACATCAACATTTTCTAAATATTTTTTTAGATAAGTCGTCTCACCATAAGAAAATTCTCCTTGGTTCATCATAACTTGAATACTACCCATATTAATTTTATCTATACTAGCCTCTTTCATTAAAATTAATACTAACCCCGTAAAATAATTAGAAGCCATATTTTCCCAAAATGGATCACTATCGTTACTATCAGAATGAAAAATTTCTAAAGCTAAATTATTAATCATACTAACAGATTCATCTAATTTATTTTTCTTATAAAGTAAATATGGAACTAATAATGGATTAAATCCATTAGATTTCGTAGAGTCTTTCAAATTTAAAGTTAAAACAGTATAATTATTCTCCTTTAATTTTTTAGAAAATGTTTTATAATATTCATCTCTATCATCATATATTAATAAATTATCATTATTTTCAATTGCATATTCTACTTCTTGAAATAACAATGTTGTTTTTCCAGTATTTTTTTTACCTATTATTAAATTTGTATCTTTCATTATTTTCCCTCCTAATATAAGGTTTTCACCTTTCTATCATCTTTTTCTCTTAATTTTTGAATAATTTTACCATCAACTATGTTACTGCGTAAATAGTCAATTTTTTTAATACTTTCATTAATATTTTCTAATTTTTGTTCCAATTCTTTTTTCTTATTTAACATTACTTCATTATTAAAATGATTCCAATTACTTTTTATCTCTTCTAATGAAAATCCAACATCTTTTAAATTGTTAATAAGATTTAAATCCTCTATTTGTTCTTCCTTATAATATCGATAATCGGTAAATAAATCGATCTCTGCCGGTTTAAATAAATCAATTTCGTCGTAATATCTAAGTGTTCGAATAGGTACTCCTGATAATTTAGAAAATTCACCAATACGAAGTAACATACAAACCTCCTTTGATTCACTAATTATATATTTGGCTGAATATTATTCCAAATTTGGTCCATTTTGGCTTTAATCTCAGGAATAATATCATAATGATCAATTTCTTCTAATTTAATATGATCTTCTTCTTTTACTATTTTTGAAACATATAAATTAAATTTTTGATTTTCATCTAATGTATAATCTGTATAAATGATAATAGGATTTTCGCCTTCAATATTAACAACACCTAAGGTATCACATATTACTTGTCTATTATTCTCATCTACTGTTGTAAAGGAATATCCTTCATTAATTTCCATAAACATTCTCCTTTATATTCTTCTCACAATTTCAGAACTTAATTCAAGTCCATCAGAAATCAAATATCCTAACTCTTTCCCCATATTCGTAATAATTTGTCCATTATATTTGGAATTAGGATTCACTAATTTAGAAAATAAATAGGCTGGTATTTGTAGTGGTTGAACAGCAATAGAAGTTAAAACAGGAGCTGCTAAACTAGCAAGTCTTAACGTAGCTACAATTGGTGTTTTCGCAATAGAAAAAGCTGTTGACATCGTATTACCAACGATTCTTGTTCCATTCACTATATACTCACTAGGTATTTCTGACATATTAAATTGTCTAATATTGTTAGCAACCTTTCTATTCTTCAAATGAATTTCATTGATCATCTGAGTACCAAAATTATGATTCGTTTTTGTTTCTTGTAAACGAGAATTCAATTGATTTTGGTGAAGTGCCATTTCATTTCTAATTTCATTTCTTAACCTATTTATAGTCTGAACATCATTTGTATCTCTTAAATCACGATTTAAAGAAACAATCAATCTACCCCTAGCTGCCGTTATTTGTGCTGGTGTAGCATTTTCACTTTGCAATAAATTATATAAAACTTGTCTATCCTGATCACTCATCATACTTATCCATCCTTTCATTAAGAAACTTTCATATCTTTATTATAAAATTTTCTTTTTAACACTAAAACTTTTTGTTTTTCTGGTTGTTGCTTTGTTTTTTCCTGACTTTTCATATCAATTAAAATCTTTCTATATTGATATAAAAGATCTATTTTTTCTTGTCTACTCATAATATTTCCCCTTTCAGGAAAATCATAACACTCTAGTTAAATAGAGAGTCAAGTATTATCCAAAAATATTAACTATAATAGCAATGATAAATAAAACAATTGCGAAAAATAAGGAAGTACCAATAGAAACATTACTATCAGAAAAATGTACTCCATTATGATAGATTTCGTCATTTTCATAACCTTTTCGTGAATAATCTTTATAATAAGAATTACATCCATCACTTGCTCCACTTACATATTTTTTTTGTTTCGTGCAGTAATAAAGACACCCATTAATAGATCCTTCCTTTTTATTAGATGCTACTAAATATTTACAATTATAGCATCCCATACTTTTTTAACCTATCTTTTATTTCTTGTTCTATCATTTCTATATATTTTTTGTATTTTTTTTGATCTTTATTCAAATATTGACAATATATCTTTCTATCTTCTAATAATTCGTCAATACTTTCTTCTTTTAAACTATTTTTAAATTGATTCACTTTGTTTTTCATGTTATCTCTTCAAAATAATTTTAAAATATAAAAATGATATTCGTATGTCATATTAATCTTACCTCATTAAAATGATTTTTTCAACAATTTTATTTAACAATTGTATAAAAGACATTTATTTTACAGATATATAAAATAATGAATGAGGTTGATACTATGAATAGTAAACAAATTCTATCTATGAATTTAAAGTATTATAGAAAAATGCTCGGATTATCTCAAGAAAAATTTGCTGAAGTAATCGGAAGTAATTTAGTATATTTAAATCAAATCGAAAATTGTAGAAGAAAACCAACAATTGACATGTTAGATAAAATTTCTAATAATTTAAATCTATATAATCCTAAGTTAAATATAACATCTGCCCTATTATTAACATATGATAAATCGCATAAAACAAATTTTACTAGAATTGATCAAAGATAATAACAGAATTATCTTTTTTTATATTTAAAATTATCTCTCCTTTCGATAACAACTTAACATTCCACTAAACTAGAGAGTCAATAGGAAACAAAAAAATTGGCAATAATACCAATTTTTTATCTTACTTTAATATGAACTTCTCTTAATTGTTGTTCTGATAATTCACTCGGACAACCCATCATATTATCAATACCACTAACACTCATTGGAAAAGCTTGAACTTCTCTTAAATTAGGTTCATCTAAAAGAAGCATTAAAATTCGGTCAATCCCAGGAGCCATTCCAGCATGTGGTGGAGCCCCATACTGAAAAGCCGTATAAAGAGATTTAAATCTCTCTTCTACTACTTCTTTTGAATACCCTACTAATTCAAAGGCTTTTTCCATAATATGAATATCATGATTACGGACAGCGCCACTTGCCATTTCATAACCGTTACAAACAAAATCATATTGATAAGCTAAAACATGATCCATATTTTCTTTTGTTAAATTCTCTATTCCACACTGTGGCATACTAAATGGATTATGTCCAAAATTATAAATACCTTCTTCTTCATCATACTCATACATTGGAAAATTATTGATAATACAAAATTCAAATACATTTGGATCAATTAAATTTAATTTACGACCTAATTCTGTTCGAATCATTCCAGCATATTTGCTAGCAATACTTTCTTTTCTATCAGCAATAAAGAATAATACTGAATTCGTTTTTAAGTTGGCTCTCTCAATTAAATTCTTTCTATCTAAATCTGTTAAGAATTTGTCAATTGGACCCTTTAATGATCCATCCTCTAAAAGAGTGATATATCCAATTCCAGGCATTCCAATACTATTAGCATAATCCACTAATTCATTAAACCAAGAATTAGAGTTTGTACCAATTTGATCTACAGTAATTCCACGAATACAAGCCTTTTTAAAAGGTTTAAATTCTGTATCTTTAAAAATATCTGTTAAATCTATAATCTCCAAAGGATTTCTTAAATCTGGTTTATCCGTTCCATATTTTAAAATAGCCTCTTTATAATCAATTCTTCTAAATGGTCTAGAAGATACTTTACGTTTACTAAAATGTGTAAAGGTATCGTAAAAGATTTGTTCACCAATATTATAAACATCTTCTTCTGTAGCAAAGCTCATTTCAAAATCTAATTGATAGAATTCTAATGTACGATCTGCTCTACAATCTTCATCTCTAAAACAAGGAGCAATTTGATAGTATTTATCAAAACCGGATACCATTAATAACTGTTTATAAATTTGAGGGGCTTGAGGTAATGCATAAAATTTACCATGAAACTTTCTACTAGGAATAATAAAATCTCTAGCTCCCTCTGGAGAAGAACAAGAAATAATAGGTGTTTGTACCTCAGTAAATCCAAGACTATCCATTTTATTTCTTAAAAATTTTAAAACTTCGCTTCGAAATACCAAAGTATCATGATTTTTTTGATTTCTCAAATCTAAATAACGATATTTTAATCTTGTTTCTTCATTTACAATGTGAGAAGATTTAATATCAAAAGGAAGTGGTAGTGATTTACTAATCAACTCTAAAGTATCTACTAATATTTCAATAGTTCCTGTTTTAATATGGTCATTATAATCATCTTCATCTCTTTTTCGAACAGTTCCTGTAATCGTAACAGTCGATTCTTTTGTTAAGTCAGAGAAAATAGAATCATCATTACTAACTACTTGAATAATCCCTTTAGCGTCTCTAACATCCACAAAGATAACTCCTCCATGATCTCTTATATTTTCTACCCATCCAGAAATTTTAACAGTTTTTCCTACTTCATTTTCTGTAATATCACCACAGTAATAATCACGATATTGATTACTCACTATCATTCACCTCTTTCTATGAGTTCAAAACGATACTCTTGTTCTACATTTGGATATTTTTCTTTATCAACTAGAGAATTAAACATTTCATAAGGACGAACCCAACAAATCTTACGATCCACATCTTCATATACAACCATACGAGAATTATTAGGATTTTCTTCGTCATAATGCTCACTATCATAACAAATTTCTTTTACAATATAATTATGTCCTTTAAAATGGTGGTACTGATTTCCAATCTTAATTTCTCGTTCTTTCATAAACTATCTCTTTTCTATTTCACGAATCATAAATTCACGAGTAGTAGCAGGATTAGCCTGTCCTCTCGTTTTTTTCATAACTTGGCCTACTAAGAAATCAACAATATTTGTTCTTCCATTTTTATATTGTTCAATTGCTTCCGGTTTTTCCTCCAATACTTCTAAAACAACTTTAAGGATTTCATCTTCTCCACCAATTTGTTTTAAGCCTTTTTCTTCTACAATAGCTGTTGGTACTTTATCTTCTGTTAAGGCTTCATATAAAACTTCTTTGGCTTGTTTTGAAGAAATTGTTTTATTTTCTACTAATTGAATTAAATCAGCAAGCATTTTTGGAGTAACAAAGATACTAGAAATTTCAATTTCATATTTATTGATATGACCTAAAATAACACTTGTAATCCAATTGGCTGCACTCTTAGGACTTACTCCATTTTGAATACATTCTTCAAAATAGTCTGATACAGATTTTTCTTTTACTAAAATAGTAGCATCATAATGAGACAATCCATATTCATTCATATAAGTTTCTTTTCTTTCTACAGCTAAAGTAGGAATAGTTTCTTTAATTTGAAGAATCCAATTTGGATCAATCTTAAATTTAGGAATATTAGGTTCTACAAAATATTTATAATCAATTGCATCTACTTTACTACGCATATAAATAGTAGTACCTGATTCTTCATCCCATCTTCTAGTTTGTTGTTCCATCTTATCATATTCTTGAGTTTCTTTTAACTCAGTTTGTCTTTTAATTTCATAATTGATAGCATCTCTTACACCACTAAAAGAGTTAACATTTTTTATTTCTACTTTTGTTCCCCAATTCTTAGGATCTGTTTCATCTAATGAAGCATCCATAATAGAAACATTCACATCACAACGAATTTGTCCTTTTTTGCTATCTGCTTCACTAATGTCAGCATAACGATAAATAGAACGCATTGTTTCTAGAAAGGCTACGGCTTCATCAGCAGAATGGAAATCTGGTTCTGTTACAAGTTCTAGCAATGGAACTCCGGCTCTATTGTAATCAATTTTAGAATAATGTTCATAGTGATCTGTACTAGCAGCATCTTCCTCTAAATGGATGTTATTAATACGAGCCACTTTATATTCACCATTTACTTCATATTTTAAAGAACCATAAATTCCAATTGGTGCAGGTTTCGTTTCTTGAGTAATTTGAAAGCCTTTTGGAAGATCTGGATAATAATAATTTTTTCTTTCAAAATACAAATATTCTGGTTGTTTACAATTTAACATAATACTTGCCATTAAAGCTAATCGAACAGCTTCTTTATTGACAACTGGTAAAGTTCCTGGAAAAGCCATATCAACAGGTCTGATATTACTATTGGGGATACTTGTATAACTATTTTTAGCACTTGAAAATACTTTTGTTTTCGTTTTACTGATTTCACAGTGCATTTCAAGTCCAATTAAAACTTTATATTGATCCATTAGTGAGCCTCCTTTGCTATTTGGTTTTTATAATCCATAGAAGATTCAATTGCATAAGCAATATTTAAAACATTAGCGTCATCATAACAATTTCCCGTAATGTTAAGACCAACTGGTAATCCATTTACAAAACCATCTGGAATTGTAATAGAAGGAAATCCTCCAAAATTACCAATTTGTAAATGTTCTTCTAGAACAGATGTATTTTCATTCAACATATCTAGAGAACCATCTAAGTGTTTTGCTGGTCCACTTCCTACTGGTAAGATAACGCCATCATATTTTTTAAATAACTTTTTCCACTCATCTACAAGTAATCTTCTAACTCTTTGAGCATTATGGAAATAACGATCCTTATTTTGTGCTTGCAGTACATAAGAACCGATTACAAATCTTCTTTTGATTAATGGAGAAAATCCTTTTGTACGATAGTCTTTCATCATTTCAATATAATTTTTTCCTTCTCCTCTAGGTCCAAAGATAATTCCTGTTAAATTAGACATATTAGAAGTTGCTTCCGCACAAGAAATAACAACATAAGTAGAGGCTACAGCATTTAATAAAGTTTTATCTACATTTACTTCTTCTACCTCAATTCCTAATTTTTTAATATGTTCTAGTTTTTGATAAAAATTTTCAATATGATTTTTTAATTCTTCACTCGCATTTGGATAGTTTTCAATATCGCAAATTTCTTTGATATAGCATAACTTTTTACCTTTCACATCTCCTGTTAATGATTCTTTTAAATGAATATCTTTAGAATCCCAAGATGTCATATCATTTTTATCGATTCCTTTCATAGCATCTACAACAATTGCGGCATCCATTACATTACGAGATAATACTCCGCAATGATCTAGACTACTAGCAAATGGAAAAAGTCCATATCTTGAAATCATTCCATATGTTGGTTTATATCCTACAACTCCACAATAAGCAGCTGGTTTACGAATGGAATCTCCTGTATCTGATCCTGTTGCAAAAGGATAAACACCAGCAGCTACAGCACAAGCAGATCCGGCACTGGATCCAGCACACATACGAGTTTGATCCCAAGGATTTTTAACAACACCAGTATGACAAGTAGTTCCAGTTCCTCCCATACCAAATTCATCCATTGCTGTTTTATTAATCGCAATAGCGCCTTCTTTTTCAAGATTAGAAATAGCTGTTGCTGTAAAGAAAGGAACATAATCTTTTAACGTATTACTAGATCCTGTACTTAATATTCCCTTCGTACTATAGTTATCTTTAATTCCATAAGGAATACCAGATAATAAGTGATCCGTTACTTCTGTTTCTTTTGCATCATCTAAAATGGTTACAAAAGCATTATATTTTTCTTCTACTTCATGTGATTTTTTTAAAGATTCTTTAATTAATTCTTGAACAGTTACTTCTTTATTTTTTAAAGCTTCATGTATTTGTTCAATACTTTTATCCATGTACATTATTCCACCACCTTTGGTACTCTTACTTCTCCATTAGAAGCATCGTCACAATTTTCTAATAAATCATCAATATCAATGGATTCTTCTACTTCATCTTCTCTAAGCTCATAAATAAAATCATCCAAGCAATGTGTCATTGGCTCTACTGTTTCAATATTTGGAATTTGATTAATTAAATCAATATTTTTATCAATAATATCAAATTCATCTAAAACCATTTTTGTCTCTTCTTCGGTTAAACCTATTAATAATTTGTCTGCATAGTCAGTTACCATTTCTTTTGTAAATTTTCCCATAATATCCTCCTTTTTTCATATAAAAAAACAGTAAACATCCACAAGGGACGAATTACTGTTGTATCCGCGGTACCACCCTAATTATCATTTTCATGATCACTCATCGATTCGTTTAAAATCTAGTAATATGATAACGGATTACTTGCCGGCTTATACTACTTAGTTTCCTATAAGCAACTAAAGAGTGTTTTTCATGATATATCATTTGTTAGCTTCCACCATATCTAACTCGCTTTTAATGAGGGATATCATTACTCTTCTCCATCAAAGTCATTGTATTCATTATAAACTAGAAACTATTTTCTGTCAATTAGAGCTTTTGATTTTTGTTTTACTTTATTTTTTAAAAGAACAATTTCCATTTCAGAAAAAGGTGGTTTTATCATCTTTTGATTAACTAAAGCTTTTAAATTATCCATAAAATTGTCTAGACCAACACTTTCTAAATTGCTATACTTAGAAAGTGAACTACAAATAAAATCATGCATAATATTAATATATTTTTTTGAAAGTCCTCTTCTTTCAATATAATCATATAAAGAAGAAAATAAAATTTCAAAAGGATCATCTGATAAACAAATATCACTTAAATAAGCTTCTTCTTGTAAGTAGTCTAAAACTTCCATTACTCTTTTATTTTTATAATTTTCATTTGAATTAGAATTTTCTTGTACAGCTTCAGATTGAATAAAATTCATATCTAATACACATTCCATATTCATTCTCCTTTAAACACGCAAAAGTATTATAGCACACTTTAGTTTTTTGTCAATTTGATTGAATTTATAATAAAAATATGATATTTTAATAAACAGAATAAAGAGGTTATAATATGGTTAATTTTATTATATGTGAGGATAATAAAGAGTTGAATAAACAATATCAAAAGATCATCGACAAACTTTGTATATCATTAAAAATATCCTATCAAACACATGTGTTTTTTGATTATGATGAAGATTTTTTTGAAGTTATGAAGCAAGATCTTCCTTTTAAAATCTATGTATTAGATATTGAAGCAGATTCTTGTAAAGGAACAGAGGTTGCTTCTAAAATCAGAAGAAAAGATTTAAAAAGTTTTATCATTTTTATTACTTCTCACTATTTGAAATATTCTAAGAAATTGTTAGAAAGTAAATATATGTTTTTAAAATATATCAATAAAGAAGATGATTATAAAAAAATACTAGAAGAAGCTATTTATAGCGTTATTTGTGATTTAGATAAGAATCATATCATCTCGATAAAAAAGAAAGATATTACTTATAAGTTTGAAGATACAGATATTATTTATCTTTATTATGAAAACCGAAAAACTCACATTGTAACGGCTCAATATGAAATAGACACTTCTCAGAGTTTAAAATATTTTTTCAATATTTTACCAAAGCATTTTTTTTATTCTCACAAAGCATGCATTGTCAATATTGATAAAATTTGTAGAGTGGATAAAACAAACAAAAAAATTATATTTAAGAATGGATTAGAAACTAATTTACTATCTAAAAACTACTCCCCTGATATTTTAGATAAAGTTTCATCGTAACAAGCAGGATATCTGTTTGTTTTTTGTTGATTACAACTAATTAACACCACTCCTAATATAACTATCGCAACAATCCACATAAAAGGACTCTTTAATAATTCTTTCATACATACTACCTTTCTGAATATATAGATACAATTTGTCACATATATTCTATTTTATAGTAGTAAATAATTCTTATATTTACAATTATTAGATACAATTTGTCACATTTTTCTATAAATTTAAATTTTTAATGTTATAATAATAATCGAGGCGATTCTATGAAAACATATTTTAAGGATAATCTTAAATTTTTAAGGAAGAAATATCAATTAAGTCAAAATGATGTAGCAAAAATTGTAAATAAAGAGCGTTCTTTGATTGGTCACTGGGAAAATGGTTCTAGATCAGTAACTTTAGAAGATATTATTACTTTATCTGGTTATTTTCATATTTCAATTGAACAATTAATTGGTAGTGATCTATCTAATCAAACAATCCATCTAGAAAATAAGGAAGAAAAAGAACTAAAACAATTTGTATTAAATTACGGAGCTACTCTATTCATTGATGAAACTTCTCCATTATGTGCTGAAACAGCTTTAAAAATTCAAAATGAAATTCAACAAATATTATTAGAAGAAATCAAAATAAGTCAAAAATAATTTTTTGATCAACTAAATAGTCCTGTCAATCAAATATCCAAGTTCAAAACTACTTTTCATGTTAAAATTTTTATGAGGTGTTATGATGAAGTATGAAGTACGTTGTATTCATTTAAAGGACAAAAGTATTAATAGTTTCATTCTCTATTTAAAAAATAAAACTATTATTTGTATTAATCAAAAATAAGCAATATATTGCTTATTTTTTTATAAAAAAAAACCGTTAAACACGGTTAAATTCAAAATGGTGGGCCTAAATGGACTTGAACCATCGACCTCACGCTTATCAGGCGTGCGCTCTAACCAGCTGAGCTATAGGCCCAAATGAAGTCTTAACGACTATTAAAGTATATACTATTTTTTTTATTTTAGCAATACTTTTTTTAAATTTTATGTATAATTTTATACATTTCATAATTTTTATCATGCCATATATATAAATTCCTTATAATGGAAACAATAATCTTGGCTACCCCAATTAGATTCGAACTAATGATCCTGGAGTCAGAGTCCAGTGCCTTACCGCTTGGCCATGGGGTAATACAAAAAGATTATATCACATTTTTTTATTAATTAAAAGCAATTTCGACATCTATTTCTTCATCTAATATAGCAATGCCCAAAAATATAATTCCACTAATTAAAATCAAAGCAGATCCTATAAAAGAGGCAAATAGTAATCTCTTTTTCTTATCTGAATCATTTTCATTAATATTCTGTAAACTATCATAACTATCTTTCGCAAAGTAATAATAAACAAATACTAAAATAGTAAATATCAAAATTAATAAATTTTGATATTCTTTTTTGCTTCTTTGATCATTATATAATAAATATTTTCTTTCTTTATCATTAGCATACCAACTTAATAATATAATCCCAATATAGATAACCCATATAAAATTTTCAACTTTTATATCATTTAATTTTTTTAATCTATCATCCATATTATATTTTATTCTTTTTTATTCTTAGTATTAGAAAAGATCAAAATAATAATTGAGTAATAATCAATGTCATAGGATTTCTATTTTTAATATATTCTTTACACTCTTAATTAAATATTTACAACTTTTTATTTTTGAAGATTTTTTCTACGGACATATACTAATATTATTCCATCAGTTTGGTAGCCAATACCTCTTGGAATTCTAGAATCAAGCATTATATCTTGATTTACTTTACTAACACTAACTCGTTTTTTATTTCTTTCATTGTAATATGAAATCAAAGAATCTTCATCAACGTATATTCCTTTCTTAGAAATCTTACTGCTTATAATAATTTTTTGTTATAATTTTTGAAACTAGTTAAAATCACTTGAAACATCTTAAATTTCTTGTATTTTCATAGTGTTTAGCATTGCTTCATAAAATTTCAATAATTGTGTAAAAATTGAAATCAAGTGATACCATTTCCACAACAATCCCACTAATTTTTATAATAATTATATTTGTGGGATTTTTCCCCACAATCCTTATTTATCAAGCAAAAATGACACATTTGTGTCATTGTTTTTTTATATTGGTGCTCGCACTCGGACTTGAACCGAGACTTTCTCATCGAAAAATAGATTTTGAGTCTATCGTGTCTACCAATTTCACCATGCGAGCAAGTACAAATTAATTATATCACATTATTTTAAAAATAACTCAATAAAATGAAAAAATAAACTAAATTTTCCTAAAAAACTCACATATAAAATAAATTCCATCCTTAAGTAGAATTTAAACTTCTACAAAACTAAATGGAATTCAAATATTCAAAATATTATAATAATTTCTTTGTGATACCTATATATTTGAAAAAATTGTTACTTACGTGTAAAAATAACCTTTTTTCTTATTTTAAATCAGTAAACTCTTCTGTAAGTGTTTTTTCTTCCCATTCATCACCTATTGATATACAATTATAACCTGAAAAACGACATGAGTCAGGAACTATATCATACCTATATTCATATTTACAAGTCACAACTACTTTATCATCATTAGAATAATCAACTTTGTAATCAATATTAATAAATATGCTTCTTTTTCATAGTCAACACCTTGTATAATATAGTTAGTTCTTATTTTAGGAAACTAACATATTATATCCTTTCTTTTATTTTTTAATATTTTTGATATAATATGTTTCGACAATGTGGACTTTTTTGACTCACCTTATAACTTAGGCTATTCTATTAGAGACTAAGGACAAAGTTTTATTTTTAATTGGTTATAAGTTGGATAAAGCTTTGACTTTTTATCTCCAACAAGGTTACAAGAAATAAGACTACGTAGAACACATGTGTCAAAAATATTATTTTAGATTGGAGTTGATTTTATGTACTATATTTGTTTTGATATAGCCAAAGAAAATCACTATGCATCTATTGCAAATTCATATGGTGAAGTAATTCAAGAAGCTTTTTTAGTTAAAAATTCTATTAATGGTTTTAACTTTTTTATGGATAAGTTTTCTGACTGTTTAGTTAGAATGGAATCTACTGGTCATTATGAAGAAAATTTAATTCAATTTCTTCATAATAAAGGTTTTAATATTGGTATTATTAATCCCATTCAAACAGATGCTTTAAGAAATAGTAATATCAGAAAGACTAAAACTGATAAATTTGATACGTATCTAATCATTCACTCTCTTATGCTCAAACACTATACTCCTTTTGTTTCTAAAGATATTAAAATCTTAGAACTTAGAAGTTTATGTATACATAAAGATTATGTTTTAAAATATCGTTCAAAATTAAAAATTCGTTTAGTTGCTTTTGTTGATCAACTTTTTCCTGAATTAAATCTAATTTTTAATTCTATTCATTTAAAAAGTTACTATGCTTTACTTTCCTACTTATCCTAGTCCAAAAGATATTGTTTCTACACGTGTTGATGCCATTGCTAATCTTTTATCTAAAACATCTAAAGGTCATTTTTCCTTAGATAAAGCTCAAAAATTAAAAGAACTAGCTAAATCTTCTATTGGTGTCAACAACTCCTCACTTTCAATTCAAATTAAACACTCTTGTAGTTATTAAAATTGTACTAGGTGGTGAACTCATGAGAATAAATGACAGAGAAAACTATAATCAAATTAGAAATTCAATCTCTATGAAAAATCTAGGTAAAGTAATAGAAGGTAAAGGTTATACAATTACTAAGGTAGCAATTCATTCTAAAGTAAGCGATTCTACCATCATTTCTTATATAAACGGTCAAAAGATTCCATCACTTCCAACTTTAATTAGTATTGCAGATTTTTTAAATGTAAATATTGATTATTTACTTGACCGAACTGGCAATCCTATGAGAGTTGACGACTCAAAAATAATAGATGGAACTCAAGACCTAAACTTATTAATTAAGAATATAATAGAACTACCTCTAGAAAAACAGCAATTAGTTAAAGCATACGTTCAAGGACTTACTGATAACAAATAAGTCCTTTTAGTATGTAATAAACTTAGTATTTAAGTAATACTTAATTTAGTAATGTAATTATTTTTTTGTTTTTAAAAGTTTTAGCTTAATTGTAATCTAACACTAATAAACTTGGAATACAACCCCTAAAACAACTTTTTCCAATTCTTTTCATCTTTTAGAAACTCAATAAATGTTTCATTAGTACGCCAACCAGCGACTTTGATTTTACGTTGCTTTCTACTGTCATCATGGATTCGTAAAATTAAATTGTTGCCATATAATTTTGTATAAACTTCATTTTTAAAGAATTGTTTGAAATTGACTCTACTAGGGATAGTCTTGTTATTAAAAGCATTACCTAAAATGTCTAAACCTCCATCAAGTATTTTTTTATTTTATCTACTACTTCTTGTTTTAGTATTCCTAGTTTCTGATTCCTTTCAGTTCCATAAACTAATCCATAATCACATATAGATATTACTTCTTTACTATCTTTATCTTCAATTTGAATAAACCATTTGTTTCTAACTTCATTATTTATTGTTTGCATAATATAATTTCTTTCTTTGTTCTTATTGAATGAATGATAAACTTTCTAAACACAATAAAAGAGTTGCCAATATCTTGACAACCCTTGTAAATGCTAACCAAAATTGACTTTGCTACGAGTTCGTTTTTGAATCAAACGCGTCGGCCTTTAAGTCAAGCTTGTCTACCAATTTCAACACACAGGTAAATTTTAGTTATAAACTAAAATACTTCTATAGTGCATCATAATTTTATTCAAATTACAATTCTTCTTTATATTTTGATTCAAATAAATCTTTTTCCTCTGTTGACAATTCTACATCTTTTATTTCGGGTAATTCTTCTGTACTTTTTAAACCAAAGTAATCTAAAAAATTATTAGTAACGCCATATAAAATTGGTCTTCCAGGAGTATCCGCTCTTCCTGCTTCAGTAATTAATCCCCTTAAAAGAAGTTTTCTTACTAAACTGCTGCTATTAATTCCCCTAATTTCATCTACCTTTACTCTAGTAATTGGTTGATTATAAGCTATAATTGCTAAGGTTTCTAATGCTGCTGGGCTTAAGCTTCCATTCGTTTCCTCTACAGTCAACATTTCATAATATTGTTTATGTTCTTTTTTTGTTGTTAACTTAAAACTATTACCAAATTTTTCTAATTGAAGTCCCCTATCAGGAGAAGCATATTCTTTTTCTAATTTGGTTATTAATTCTAACAATTTATTGTCATCGATGGATAAAATTTGCTTCAACTTATCATTAGAAATTCCATCATCACCAACTAAAAATAGTATTCCTTCTAAAATAGGAATTAAATTCATACTAATCACTTTCCCTTGTACTTAAATAAATTTTTTGGAAATTATTTTCTTGTTTAATTATTAAATCATTTTTCTTCGCTAAATCCAATACTGATAAAAATGTAACAACAATATACCCTCTGTTAAATTCTTCAAATAATTCAGAAAACTCAATATTTTTTTTGACTTTTAAAAAATCTTTTATTTCTCTACTTCTCTGTTGAATAGAATACTCTTTTTTTGTAATTGTTGTATTTAATGGTTTATCTAACTGTTTTCTTTCCAAAAATTTTTGAAAAGCTAAAATTAAATCATCTAACGTAGTATCTCCTAAATCAATTTCATCGTTATCACGTTTATATTGCTGTAAATCACTGCTTTCTTTAGAAAATGTTTTCTTACGTTCTTCTTCTAGTGTTTTAAAATCATCGACTAATTCTTTATACTGTTTATATTCAATTAACCTCTGAATTAATTGTTCTCTAGGGTCCTCTTCATAATCTTCATCCTCTAACTTTGTTTGTGGTAATAGCAACATAGACTTAATTACCATTAATTCACTAGCCATCACTAAATATTCACTAGCAACATCCAAATTAAGTTCTTTCATTGCTTGTATATAATCTAAGTATTGTTTTGATATCTCTTCAATACTAATATCATAAATGTCAATGTCTGAACTTTTAATCAAATGTAATAACAAATCTAAAGGACCATCAAAATTATCAATTGTAACTTTGTAATCCATATTATCACTCCAAGTAACAATATTATATCATATATATCCCTTTAAGCCAAAGAAAATAAAGATTACATTTGTATTATAATTTGAGAATTTATGTTATAATCAAAAAAAGGAGTGGTATAATATGAAAAATTTCCATATGATAAATGAAAGTTTTCAATGTGAAAACTGTGGATATAATGTACCAAAATCTAATTATACAGCTAGGGATCATTGCCCTAAATGTCTATATTCAAAGCATCTAGATATTAACCCTGGAGATAGATCTAATAATTGTAAAGGTTTAATGAAACCAATTGGTATCGAAAAATTTAAAGATACATATAAAATAATCTACGAATGTTTAAAATGTCACAAAAAGCATAAAAATATTGTATTAAAAGACGATGATTTCAATAAAATTATAGAACTATCAGTATTAAAATAGCTATATTATATATAAATGAAAAAAGAATTGTTTAAATTCTTTTTTTTAATAACAAAACTAGTTTATATATAATTGTTTTACTGCAACAAAAAATGCAGACATCTTTTATGTCTGCATTTATCTTACATACAATTATAAGTATAGTTTCATTAATATAAAAGCATTGGTAAAACAAATATAGCAACAAGAATAACTAATCCAATTACCAATACAAACATCAATGATTTATTATCTGTAATTTTTTCATTAGAAACATCTTCTACGTGATGAGTTTCCTCTTCTTCACCCTTCATTAAATTTACTTGTGCATTAGGATTTTCATTAACATAAGATTCATCTTCAATTGGTTTCACTGGTTGTACTGTTGCTTCCTCATATGTTGGTTCTACTGATTGTACTGTTGCCTCTTCATATGTTGGTTCTTCTGTTTGTACTGTTACTTCCTCATACTTTGGTTCTTCTGTTTGTGCTGTTGCTTCCTCATACTTTGGTTCTACTGGTTGTACTGTTGCTTCCTCATATATTGGTTCTACTGGTTGTACTGTTGCCTCCTCATATGTTGGTTCTTCTGTTTGTGCTGTTGCTTCCTCATACTTTGGTTCTACTGGTTGTACTGTTGCTTCCTCATATATTGGTTCTACTGGTTGTACTGTTGCCTCCTCATATGTTGGTTCTTCTGTTTGTGCTGTTGCTTCCTCATACTTTGGTTCTACTGTTTGTACTGTTTCTTCCTCATACTTTGGTTCTTCTGATTGTACTGTTATCTCCTCATATGTTGGTTCTTCTGTTTGCACTGTCGCTTCGTCTGTTGTTGATTCTACTGGTTGTACATCTGCATTTTCATTTGAATTTACTATACTATTATCTTGATTATCTAAATCATCTTCTAATTCATCAGGGAAAACAAAAACATCTTCATCATCAAATTCTTCTCTATTCATACTTTCAACTCCCATCTATTCTGAATAAATTATAACAAAGATTCCATTAAAGGTCAAAATTTTTTTATAAATTTAAAAAAAGAAATAGTTAAACACTATTCCTCTTCTTTATTTTTTACCCCAACTAAAACTTCCCTTGGCTTACTAGAACCAGTTGGAGGTCCGACAATACCTCTTTCCTCTAATAAGTCCATAACACGAGCTGCTCTATTATAACCAAGTCTAAATCTTCTTTGAATTAATGAAGAACTAGCCTTTCCTTGCTCTACAACAAATTCAACAATATCATTATAAAGTGGTTCTTCTAAAGCATCATTTGAACTAGGAGTATCTACCATTGTAGTAGCCCCTACTTCTTCTTCCGTCATGCTCATCTTTTTATCATATACAACTGGTTGTTCTTCTTTGACATAATCCACAACCCTTTTAATCTCATCATCGTCAATAAACGTTCCTTGAACACGAATTGGAACATTTTCACCTTGAGGTTTATAAAGCATATCACCTTTACCAATTAACTTCTCTGCTCCTACCATATCAAGAATAGTTCGAGAATCTATATTAGAAGAAACTGCAAAAGAAATACGAGATGGAATATTTGCTTTAACAACACCAGTAATAACATCTGTAGAAGGTCTTTGAGTTGCTACAATTAAATGAATTCCAGCTGCACGAGCCATTTGTGTAATACGCATAATAGAATCTTCCACTTCTTTTGCTGCTACTAACATCAAATCAGCAAGTTCATCAATAATTACCACCATAAATGGCATTTTAGCTAACTTACTAGAAGACTCTGCATTTCTTTTTTCCACATAAGCATTATATCCAGCTATATTCTTAGTTCCCGTATCCTTAAATCTTTCATATCTTTCTTCCATTTCCACAACAACTTTTTTCAAAATTTCATTGGCTCTTTTAGGATTTGTAACAACAGGAACCAATAAATGAGGAATATCTTCATACATCGCAAACTCTACCTTTTTAGGGTCTACTAAAACTAATTTTACTTCATTAGGTTTTGTACGCATTAAAATAGAAACAATAATACTATTAATACAAACAGACTTACCACTTCCAGTAGTACCTGCTACTAATAAGTGAGGTGTTTTATTAATTTCCATCCATACAGGTTTTCCCATGATATCTTTTCCTAATACAACCATTAATTTTGAATCTTTCGCACTCTTAGGAAAACTCTCTAAAATTTCCCTTACCGTAACAGAAGTTGTAACTTTGTTAGGAATTTCAATACCAATTGTAGATTTTCCTGGTATTGGTGTTTGAATACGAACATCTTTTGCTGCTAACGCTAACGCTATTTCACTATGAATTGCTGAAACTTTATTCAAACGAGTACCAGACTTGATTTCCATTTCATATTGAGTAACCGTAGGACCTGGATTAATTGCTACTACTTTTCCTTCTATACCAAAATCTCGAAATACCTGGTGCAAAGTTTCAACATTATGATTAATTGTTTCCGTACTTTCCATATTTTTCTTTTTAGGAGCCTCTTTTAAAAGTTTAATATCAGGTAGGCGATATCCTGTGTAATCTGCTGGAACTTCCTCTTCCACTTCTTCAGGCTCTTCTTTTACAGGAGTCGGAGTATCTTTACGAATCAACTCTTCAATAGAACCATATACAACTTTATTATCTTTTTCTGGAGCTGTTTCCTTTTCATATTTTTCTTGAGTTTTCTTAATTTCTTCTTTATCCTTTGATTTAATACCTTTTTCATGTGGTTTAATCTTACTAGTAGCTTTTTTCATCATATCGTAAATAGAAACACCTGTAAACATGATAATTCCACTAGCAAATAAAGCCCAAGTTACAATATTGGTACCTTTTAAATCAAACAAATATAGGAAAAGAGCTGCAAATACAGAACCAATAAAACCGCCTCCTAGATTTGTACGATTGCTTGCCGAAACCATAAAATTATTGATTGTTTCATTAATAATCTCCATACCTTCTAATTTTCCAGACTGAATATATTGTAAATGTGATAATACTAATATACTAATTACTAATATATATAAACCTACTAATTTAGAAGTCAGAAAATCAGGAACTTCTCTTTTTACAATCATATAAATTCCCACAACCATTACAGCAATTAGTAACACATTATACCATGTTCCTACTAAAAAAGCAGAAAAATTGCTAACAAAATTACCAACTACTCCTGTTTGAGGAATTATTCCAATAATAGCAAGAATAATTAAAAAAATACCTGTTAACTCAACACTATATTTACTAGATTCTTTTTTAGGACTTTTTCTTTTTTTCTTTTTATCCATACTAATAAACTCCTTATCTTAAGTAAAATTATATCATAAATTTAGACAAAAAAAAAGCATCAAAGACAGGGAATAACGATAAACCTGATCTCCCAGGTGGGCATCACATAATAAATTTAAGGATCCTTGATTTCAAGTATTCAACACCATTTATTAATTAGATTCCCAATCGCTTAACTTGTAGGTTTTTTATCCCCATCCTTGATAAGTACATTATAACATGAATATACTATTTTGAAAATTAATTTTGCTTCATTTTACAAATTATTGATTCATCTGTAAACATTTTTCATTTGTATCTGCTTGAATATATTGATAACTATAAGTGTTATTAGTGCCTATTTTTACGCGAATATAATTATATTTTTCCTCTATATCATTAACATCAACAGGAATTAAAGCTTCATTATCCAAAGTATCAATCAAAATGCAATAGCTCGTTCCTATTGTCTGTGGATAATCATTTAAATGGCTACTCATATAACTTACAGCAGCATTATTAATCAACGTTACCTTTGCTTGATCAATATCTTTTTCTTTTTGTTCTGCAATATCCAATACATTAGGATAAACAAATAAGAAAAGAACTGCTAGTAAAGCAATAACCCCTAATAATTCAACTAATGTAAATCCACGTTTCATATTATCACCTATATTCATTATAAAAGAAAAACAAAAAAAAAGCAATTATTTGCTTTCTTTCACTACTTCTTTTCCTTTATAAGTTCCACAAGCTTTACATACTCTGTGTGGTTTTACTACTTCACCACATTTTGGACATGTAGTTGTAGTGTTCGCACTAATTTTATAATGAGTTCTTCTCATTCTACCACTTGTTTTAGAAACTTTTCTAAATGGTACTGCCATGTATTAACACCTCACTTTTCATTTCAATAAGTCTTTTAACTTTTGTAATTCTGGATTTATAGATGGTTGTTCTTCAGTTACAAAACTCCAACCTTCCCCTTTTAATGTCGCGTCATGAATATCTTCATTCACAACACGCATGGGAATTTCCATTAATATATTTTCCCATATTATCGGTAAAATATCAATAGTATTTTCTAAGTTTTTGTCATTTTTACCGATTTCTTCGAGCATTTCTTGAATATTTCCCTCAATTTCAAAATCAAATGAATGATTTGTAGGTTTTAAAGTAATAGAGCAAGGTAAAATCATTTCACCATAAATTCTAGCATTTAAATAATAACCATCTTGTTCTGTAATAGTTCCCGTAATTTTTGCTTCTTTTAACTCTAAAATTCCTGCCTGTTTTAGTTGTTCTTCATCAAATTGAATATTTTGATCAATCCTAATTTCATCAACTATTTTACTCTTTAATTTTATTAAATCTATAATCACGTTATACCTCCTCATAAAAGTAATGATATAAAAATTTGTAAATTCCATTATCATCATTCGAATTTGTAATAAATTTAGCTTTTTCTTTTAATTCCTGTAATGAATTTCCCATAGCTACTGGAATTCCACAAACTTCAAACATAGGAATGTCATTTAATCCATCTCCAAAGCAAATAGAAGAATCTAATGACTGTTTTAAAAATTCTGAAAATAATACAATACTTTTTCCTTTATTAATATTTTTATAAAGAATATTTAACCACTGTTTCTCACTAAATGAATCTTGCATAACCTGAAATTGAAATTGTGGATAATTTTGTTTAAATTCTTCTAACATTTCAAAAATATCACAATTAGATAAACCTGCACTAATTTGATAAACGCTAGGGTTATTGGATAAAAATTCTTCTAATTCCTCTACAGTACTAAAGTGATCCCAGGTTATAGTTGCTACGTCAATTCGTTCAAAATAATTTTTATACTGTTCAAAAAACTGGTGTAACATAGAATTATCTAAGATTCTTTCATAGATAATTTCATTTGTTTGATATGAATACCATCTGGCTCCATTATTAGATAAAACATAATCCACAAAATCAGAATCTAATAATCGCATAGCAGAACTTAATATTCTACCTGTCACTACAACAATTATTTTACCATCCTTTTTTAACTTTTTTAATATTTTTTTAGACTCTTCTTTTATTTGAGAATTAGAATCTAATAAGGTTCCATCCATATCAAGAAATATCATCCATATCACCAAAAACATTTTATCATATTTTATAAAAAAATGTAACTTATCTAATTTTTCTCTTTACATTTTATTATTTAATGAATTTTATGATATGATATAGGTGGTGATTATATATGAGTAGTGTTGGAATTATTTGTGAATACAATCCATTTCACAATGGACATTTATATCATTTACAAAAGGTAAGAGAAATGTTTCCGGAGTCTACAATTGTTTTAATAATGAGTGGAAATTTTACGCAAAGAGGAGACACTAGTATCATTAATAAATGGGACAAAACAGAAATTGCTTTACACTATGGTGTAGATTTAGTAGTAGAACTTCCTTTTGTATTTGCCACACAAGGTGCTGATATTTTTGCAAAAGCAAGTATTGAGATTTTGGATTTATTAAATGTAGATTACTTAGTTTTCGGTAGTGAATCTAATAATATAGAGAAACTAACCGAAATGGCCAAAATACAACTAGAAAGTAAAAAATATCATAATCTTGTCAAAGAATATCTAGATAATGGAGTTAATTATCCAACAGCTCTATCAAATGCTTTAGTAGATTTAACTGGTAAAAAAATAAATCAACCGAATGATATTTTAGGAATCACTTATATCAGAGAAATTTTAAAATTAAAAAGTAAAATTAAACCCCTTACAATTAAAAGAAACAATAACTATAATTGTACTGAATTAGAAGATTTCTTTAGCAGTGCTACAAGTATTCGTTATGCTTTAAAAAATAATAGTGATGTATCTAAACAAGTTCCAGAATATACTTTAAGATTTTTAACTCACAAATTACATTTTATTGACGACTATTTCAAATTCTTAAAATATCATATTTTAATCAATCCCCACCTAGAAGATATTCAGACTGTAGATGAAGGGATTGATCATAGAATTTACAAATATATAATTGAATCTAAATCTTTAGAAGAACTAATTTTAAAAATTAAAACAAAACGATATACTTATAACAAATTAAATCGTATGTTTACCCATATATTATGTAATTTTACAAAAGAAGAGGCAAACAGTTTTAACCATATCGAGTATATTAGAATTCTTGGGTTTAATAATCAAGGACGATTATTTTTGAAAAATATTAAAAATAACATCAATGTTCCAATCATTACAAATTTTTCTTCTATTCATTCAAAAATGTTAGATATAGAATTTCGTAGTACCTGTTGTTATGCTAGTATATTAGAAGAAAATGAAAGAGTCAAAATGATTGAAAGCGAATACAAAAACTATCCTATTCAAGGATAGCTTTTTAATTATTTATAGAATTATTTCTTTTCAACAAACCACATCTTACTAATTTCACAACTATTACTTGATGGAGCAGGATCTGGCATATCAATTCTTACTAAAACAGGAATTTTAAAAGCAGAACCAAAAGCTATACAATTTCCTGGTTGTAAAATACGAAGTCGTTTTACAATTTCATTTGTAATATTAGGAACCATTTCCTTAATATAATTAACATCCGTTGGATGAAGCATTTTAAATATTAAAAAGTTATTACATTGTGATAAAGAAGTTTCTGAAAGTTCTGATGGACGTTGAGAAATAAGTCCTAAAATAACTCCATATTTTCTACCTTCCTTTGTGATTCTTTCGAAAATATTATATCCAAGTAAAAATTTATCATTATCATTTTGAACATATCTATGAGCTTCTTCAAGAATAATATGAAATGGTAATGTAGCTCTATTCTTCATACTTTTAGCATAATCAAATAATAATTTAGAATAAATTTTAGTAATGTTTTTTGCTAAACGATCATCAATATAATTTATATTAAAATTAATAATTTGAGCTTTATTTCCATTAGGAGCAGTTAATAAACGTTTAATATATGTTCCTTTATCCACATAATCTGGATATTCAAAATACTTACTAGAATCACTACTAACTAGTGAATGCATTCTTACCTTTAAAATATTAGTTTCATCATATATTTTTCCACTATTTAAAACACCTTCAGAAATTAAAGCAAAATCAAAAGCATCCTGTAAATCTTTTAAAGTATACATATAACTTCCATCTGGTAAAGATAGTTCATAGTCATCTGTTAAAAAGCCTTCCAAAAAGTTCATAATTAATTCCATATCTCTAATTTTTCCAGAAGAATCAATTAATAGACATTGCTTAAGAGGTCTACTATAACCTGGTTGATAAATAATCGTATCCAAATTTAAAGCATCTGTATGATAACTAGAAAGAATAGAAATAATTTGATCCCTAATTTGAGATGCTTGTCTACCACTAGATAAAATATCCAAAATAGCTCTGGCGATAATATCATTTTTACTTTTCATTACAGACTCATCATTTCTAGTAAAAACATTTACATATTTCAAAGCTTTTTCTACAATTAATAACTGAGAATGCTTTTCTACATCTAAAAGCAAAGCAATATCATCTACACCTAAAAGCCATAAGGGAATTCTTAATACTTCACTGTCACTAAAATCTAAATTAGTAGTATAGGCCTTAAAATTAATTTCAGGTACTTTTTCATGCAATTTACTAAAAGCTTGATGATATTCACCATACGCATCAAATACAAAAATACTTGCCTTATAAGGAATAGGATTTTGTTTTGAGAATAAATTTTGAATAATTCTCGCAACACTACATGATTTACCACTTCCTGTAGATCCAAAAACAGCAAAATGTGAATTAAAGAATGCATCTATATTAACACCAATAGGAATCCCCTCATAAATAGGACTTTTTCCAATATAAAGATCCTCATTTTCTTGAAAATGATCAACGCCAATAATTTTTTTTATTTGACTTGGATCAATTAAAGAAACCTGAGATGAAAATGATGGCTTTTTAATAACTCCAAATACAAACTTTTCATCTACCATCTCTCCTAATAAATTAACATAGGCAATATTATTTTTAATATCCGTAATTTCTCCAACTAATGATCGATTATCATCATTCATTAAAACATAAAAACTGATAATATTTTTTGATTTATTAATATCTATTTCTAATTGAATCAAAACAAAATTATCTTCAATCGCAACAATTTTACCAAGCATTATAAAACCTCCTTATTATATAAGCTAATTATACCTTATTTTAAAACAAAAAAAAAGATTATATAAAATCTTTTTAAGCATTATTTTCTAATCGACTATCTTTTATATCTTCAATTTTATCTTTGACATCATCTTTAAAATATTGAATTGTTGTAATAATAATGATAGCAAGTGGTAAAGATATTATAATTCCCAAAATTCCAAATAAAATTCCACCAGCAAATACGCTCATAATAACAACTAAAGGATGTACCTTATTTGTTTTACCATATACAATTGGATTAATAACATAACCATCCACCATAGATAAAACAACAAATACAATAATAGTTCTAAAAAATAATGTAGGGCTAATTACAAAAGCTGTTACTGCAGCAACTACATTGTTAATAATTCCTCCAAAATATGGAATTAGATTAGCAATCATTGCTAAAGAACCAAGTAATATTGCATTTGGATGACCAATGATTGTATAAACAAACGTATACTCAAAAACAGATATAATCATAATTCGAACAAAACCTGTTAAATAATTATGCATTTCACGATCTAATAAAACAACATATCGATAAACTTTCTTAGATTTCTTTTTCAAATATTTTTTAACACCAGAACGGATATTATCCATATCAGTTAAAATATACATTGCTGCTGAAAAAGCAATAAAAATTTTAGATAAAACAGAAATAGAAACACTAATTGCATTAATCGCACCATTAGATACATACTTTCCTAAATTCAAAATAATTTGATTAAAACTATCTTTTAAAGAATTTTGTAAAGAGCCTAAATTTACATCATATTTAGAAGATATTTCATTACAAAAATCAATAATACCATTAAATAAACTTCCCAATTGATTGAATAGCAAAGGAACTACAATAATACCAAATATAGCAAGAATACCTAGTACCAAAACTAAAACAATAAAAATAGCAATTCCCTTTGGTATCTTATGATCTGTTAAGAATTTGACTAATGGATGTAAAGCATAAGCAATAATAAAAGCAATGAAAAAAGGAAAAATAACTTGCCATATTTTGGATACAACACCCATCCAAATATCACCTGTTTTATATAGTAAAAATATAATTACCATAATAAGAGCACAGTTCATTAGTTTATAATCAATTTTATTTTTTATCATAAGAACTCCTACTTTCTAACATAATAGTAATTGGTCCGTCATTAGTAATTGATACTTTCATATCAGCGCCAAATACTCCTGTTTCAACAGGAATCAATTCCCTTAACTTTTGATTCCATAAATTATATAAAATTTTAGCTTGATCAGACTTCATTGCTTCTATATAACTTGGTCTATTTCCTTTTTTTGTATCTGCATATAAAGTAAATTGAGAAATACTTAATATTTCACCATTACTTTCTAAAATAGAACGATTCATCATACCTTGTTCATCATTAAAAATTCGTAAATGAAGAACTTTTTGAATCATATAATCAATATCTTGAACAGTATCATCCTTATGAAATCCGACTAACAAAACAAGACCTTTAGAAATTTTTCCAACAACTTTATAATCTACAGAAACAGAAGACTCTAAACTTCTTTGTACAAGAACTCTCATCGAATAGATCTTTCTACTTTTACAATATTAGGAATAGAAGAAATTGTACGAATAAATTTTGTCAAACTAGATTCATTTTCTACTAAAATATCTAGTGAAAATGTTGTAAAGTCTTGTTCATTATAGGTATGAATAGATTCAATATTAATATTATGATTAGAAGCTTTTGAAACAATTTCCAATAAAATATTATCCTTTTTCTCGCATTGAATGACAATAGAAGTTACAAATTTTTTACCCTCTGTATCACCCCAGGATACATGAATCAACCTTTCATTTAAATCATTTAAATTTGGACAATTCATTCGATGAATAGAAATTCCATAGCCTCTTGTAATAAAACCAATAATAGAATCCCCAGGAATTGGTCTACAACAAGCTGCTAATTTTACCTTGATATCATCAATACCTTCTACAATGATATCTTTTTTCAACGATTGTGTTTTATTAGGAGTAATAACCTTCTTTAACAAAATATCTTCTTTACTGTCATTATCACCAGTATATATATTAATAATAGCAGCTGGCGATATTTTATTATCACCAATTCCAATATAAATTTCATTAAAATCAGAAAATTTATATTCCTCTAATATCTGTTTCATATTTTCTTCTTGGAAAAATTCAGAAGCAGATATTTTTCTTTTATGTAATTCTTTATTTAATATTTCTTCGCCCTTTTTCAAATACTCTTCTTTATCTTGTTTTTTAAAGAAAGCACGAATTTTATTTTTAGCTTGGGCTGTTTTGGCCATATTAATCCATTCACGACTAGGGCCCATAGAATTTTTATTAGTATTAATTTTAACAATATCTTGGTTATGAAGAGGATAATCTAGAGGAACAATACTATTATTTACTAAAGCTCCTACCATTTTTTCACCAACTGCACTATGAACTTTATAAGCAAAATCAATTGGTGTTGCTCCGCTAGGAAGTTCAATTACATCCCCATTTGGTGTAAATACATAAATAGTACTATTAAACTCTTCTTTAATAGAAGATACGAACTCTTCATCCGTTGTATCTTCATTATTTAAATCCATAATAGAACGGAAAAATTGTAATTTTTGATCCATCAAATTTTGATGAGCAATTTTGTTACTTCCATTTTCTTTATAAGACCAGTGAGATGCAATACCACGTTCTGCTACTTCATCCATTTCATAAGTACGAATTTGAATTTCAAATAAATAACCATCATAACCAAAAACAGTCGTATGTAATGATTGATACATATTTGTTTTTGGCATAGCAATATAATCTTTAAAACGCTTTGGTAGTGGTTTATATTTTGAATGAATAATTCCAATAGCTTGGTAGCATTCTGCTTCTGTATCCACAAATACTCTAAGAGCTAGTAAGTCATATATATCACTAAATTTTTTACCTTTATCTAATTTTTTATAGATACTATAAATACTTTTAGCTCTCCCTTTAATTTTATGCTTAATTCCATGCTCATTTAATAATTTAGAGACATCCTCTATCATCATTTTAACAGAATAATCACGTTCTGATTTTGTTTGATTTAATTGATCAACAATATCGAAATAAACATCTGGCTTATAATAGCGAAGGGATAAATCTTCTAACTCACTTTTAAATTGATTCATACCTAAACGATGGGCAATTGGGGTTAAAACTTCTAGAGTCTCTATAGCAATTCTCTTTTGCTCTTTAGGTGGTTGAATCCATAAATCTCTCATTTCTTGAACACGTTCAGCAAGACGAATGATAATTACTCTTACATCATCTGTAAGACCAACTAATATTTTTCTTTGCATAGAAATAGAAGATTCTGTAGATAAGTCAAATGTTAATTTTTTTAATTTGGTAACTCCATCAATAAGAGAAGCTACTTCCTTACCAAATTTTTGTTCAATATTAACAGAATCATCAAATTTGTAAATATTATGTAAAAGAGCAGCACAGATAGTTGCTGCATCTGCTTGAACACTAGTTAAAATATAGGCTACTTTAATAGGGTGACTTACATAATTTTCACCTGTCATACTTTGGTAACCAAAGTATATCTCTGAAGCATAATGGTAACTATCTTTGATTCTTTGAATATCCTCTTCATCCATATAAGTTGATACTTTATCTAATAAATCTGTAAAGCTTACTTCAACATGTTTTGTCAAGATTCCACCTCCTAATCATCATTCATAATTACATAACTTTTTCTTTTTTCTGAATGTTTTTCTACAGGCTCCTCAAATTTTACTTTGGGTTGCTTTGTTTTTAAATATTGTTCATAAGATCGAATAGAAGTATATTGATCCATATAACTTACTACTTCTTGATCTTGCTTAATTTTATAAATTAAAGATTCATTATCAATATCTTGACTAATATTATCTAAATATTGATGAATATACTTTGTTAATTTTTTTCGAATAGAATGATTACATTCATAAATAGATCTTACTAAAGCATCTGATAAATCTTCTATTGTAATTGTATTCAATGGTTGATATTTTACAATCATTCGATAAATATTACTATTTTTAGAAATTAATTTTCTTCCTAATTCATTATAGTCTTCATTTGTATATAAAGCACATAGTTCATTTTTTAAAGCAGGATCATCACATTTAGATAATACCAGCATAACATCTTCTAAACTAATCCATATAAGTTCGTCATTATTTTCAGACATACTATCATCTCCTATGCATTAATCCCTTTTATTTTCTTTTCCGTTGGTTCATCATCTTCATACCATTTCTTTTTAGTTTTTTTACCAATATTTTTTCTTTCCATGTAATACCAAATTTGGCTAGCAATAAAGATTGAAGAATATGCACCAGCAATTAAACCAATGAATAAAGCAATATTAAATTCAAATATTTCTTGTGAACCAAATACAATTAAACAAATTACTGTAGCAACTGTTGTTAAGCTTGTAATAATACTTCTTTTCATAACTTGATTTAAACTATTATTAACAACTTCTTTTAAATCCTCTTCTTTTTTAATTGTTTTGTTTTCTTTATTTTCACGAATACGGTCAAATATAACAATTGTATCATTGATAGAATATCCAATAATAGATAGAATAGCAGCGATAAAAATAGTTTCTACTTCAATTCCAAATAAACTAAATATTGCGAATATAATAAATACATCATGTGCTAAAGCAAGAATAGCACTAATTGCATAATTAAATTTAAAACGTAATGAAATATAAACAATTGTAGCAAAAGAAGATAACAATACGGATAAAATAGCATTTTTAATTAATTCTTTTTTTACCATATTAGATACAACGCCAATATCTGTACTTGCTTGATATTGTTCTGTAAAATGTGTTTGTAATTCTGCAATTTCTTCTTGATCTAATTGATTTGTAATTTTAATATAAGCATTCTTATCATCTTTAAAATCTGATTGAGCAATTTCGTAACCATATTTTTCTAAGTCTGATTCAATTGTTTTTTCATCTAAAGATTGTTCTGATTTAATACTAATAGAAGTTCCACCTTTAAAATCAACGCCTAAATTCATATGTTTTGCACTTAATGAGATTACTCCAATAATTACACACACTACAGATAAAGTAATAAATAATTTAGAATGTTTAATAAAATCAATCTTAGATTTATGTGGTTTCGCTTTTCCAATAAAGAAATTAACTTTATCTTCAAAATAATTAGACTCAACAAACATCTTTAATAAATATCTAGTAAAGAAAACCATAATTAACATTGTTGTGAAAATACTAATCATTAACATAGTAGCAAATCCTTTTACACTACTTTCTCCAAAAATAAATAAGATTAAAGCTACGATAAATGTTGTTAAATTAGCATCAATAATAGTTCCTATAGAATTTTTATTTCCCTTTTTGAAAGCAGTTTCGAAAGAAACACCTTTTAATAATTCATCTTTAATTCGTTCAAAGTTAATAACATTAGAGTCAACTGCCATACCAATTCCTAAAATAACAGCAGCAATTCCTGGCAATGTTAATACTCCACCAACTAACCAGAAAGTAGCAAAAGTTAATACTGTATAAACAAGTAAACTAACACAAGCTACAAATCCTGAAAAATGGTATAAAGAAGTCATAATAACAATAACTGCTATAAATCCAATAACTCCAGCTATAAAAGTTTTATTTAATGAGTTAGCTCCAAAACTAGCATCTACAGTCTTAGAAGAAATTTCTTCTAGTTTTGTAGGCAAACTTCCTGAATTAATTAAATCTACTAAAGTTTGAACTTCTGTAGAACTAAAGTTTCCTTGGATAATAACATCACTAGCGAAACCTTCTGAAACAGTAGCCGCAGAAAGACATCTTGAACTATCTAAACCACATTTATTTTTTTCTTGTTCATAACTATCTTCATTTTCATCATAATCTAACCAAATTACAATAACATTATTACTCATTTTACTAACTTTTTTAGTTACTTTATAAAATTGATCTTTATCTGAAATTTGCAATGCTACAGCAGGAAGACCTTTTGAATCTTTACTGACTTTAGCACCACCACCAGATAATACATCACTTGTCATCAATAAATTATCATCGGTATCACGGAAAGTTAGTGTAGCCGCACTACTTAATATCTTTCGTGCTTCTTCTTGATCCGTTACCCCTGCCAATTGAACACGGATTTTATCATCTCCTTCAATTGTAATAACAGGTTCATTAACTCCTAAGATATCGATTCTTTTTAGTAAAGCTTTATAAGTACTATTCATCATATCACTAGTAACTTCACTACCATCAATACTATTTACTTGATATAAAACTTCAAAGCCTCCTTGAAGATCCAATCCAAATTTTAAATTTTTAAAAATAGGAAAGATTAGTAATACCATCAATACAATTAAAAATATTACAAACCCTATACTTTTTATTAATTTTCCTTTATTTTTTTTCATCTTTTTCATCTCCCAAAATTATTCAAAATAAGCTCTTCTATTTTTTAAATTCATCTTTTGTCTTAAATAATTATCTATTTTATCATCATCAGTTTCTAAAATATCACACACCATTTGATATAAAGAAAGACCTCTGGAATGAACCCATTCGATTTCTTTTAAATAATTCCAAATATCTTCTTCTTTGATATAAATATAGCCACTTCTTCGCATCTCTTCTTTTTTTGCTAATAAAGCTGGTTTTAGTCGATTATACAATTGTTCTAAGGAATGAATTTCATCTCTCATATAAATCCCCCAATACTAAACTTCTAATGATAAACATATATATATTATATAAGATTTTTTGATGTTTTTAAAGGTATTTAAGGTGAATATATGAAAAAAAACAAATTTTTAAAAATGACTATGTTATTAATAATTGGTGGATTTATTACTAAAATTTTAGGGATGCTTATTAAAATTGTAATGACTCGTTTTATTGGTACAGAAGGAATTGGAATTTATATGTTAATTATGCCGACTTTTTCTCTATTGGTATCTTTAACTCAATTTGGATTTCCTGTAGCAATTTCAAAGTTAGTGGCAGAAGACCGGTTTAATAATAAAAAGTTAGTCTTTGGTATTATTCCAATTTCTTTAGGAATTTGTTTTATTATCCTACTCGTATTATTATCTAGTGGACAATTTATAGCAACAGAACTTTTAAAAGAAGAAAGAACTTATTTAGGACTGATATCAATCGGTTTCATTTTACCATTTATTGCAATTTCTTCTATCTTAAGGGCTTATTTTTTTGGAAAAGAAAGAATGTTTCCTCATGTTATATCAAATATTTTAGAAGATGTTATTCGTCTTGTTTTAATCATTTTATTTGTTCCATCTATTTTAAAAATGGGATTATCCTATGTTGTTGCCTTTCTAATTTTAATTTCTATTTTTAGTGAACTTTCTTCTATTATTATTTTTTTAATATGTTTACCCAATAAAATTTCTCTAAAAAAAGAAGATTTTAAACCAAAAAAAGATTATTTAAAAACAGTTTTAAGTATTAGTATTCCAACTACAGGAAGTAGAATTATTGGTAGTATTGGTTATTTCCTAGAACCTATTATATTAGCCTATACTTTTAAACAATGTGGATATTCTAATAATTTTATGATTACGGAATATGGTATTTTAAATGGTTATGTTTTACCTTTATTATTACTTCCAAGTTTCTTTACTATGGCTATTTCTCAGGCTTTAATACCAATTATTAGTAAAACTTATACACAACATAATTTAAAAGAAACAAAAAGGAAAATCAAACAAGCTATTTTTTACTCATTAGTGGTAGGAATTCCTTGTACCTTATTATTTATGTTAATTCCTGAAATTCCACTTCGATTAATATATAACACAACAGAGGGAATTTCTTATATTAAAATCTTAGCTCCTATTTGTCTTTTATACTACATCCAATCTCCTTTAAATGGGACTTTACAAGCAATGGGAAAAGCCAAAGAAGCAATGAAAGGTACATTACTTGGAATGATTTTTCGTACTGCCTTTTTATTTGTTTTTTCATTACTACACATTGGGATGTGGGGATTAGTAATTGCTGTATCAACCAATATTATAATTGTAACAGTTCATCAAATGAAAAAGGTAAATGAAGCTTTAAAATAACACAAAAAATAGGATTTTGATCCTATTTTTTTAATATCCACTCTTCGTAGCCACCAATAATATTAACTACTTTATATCCCATATTAGCTAATATTTTACAAGTTTTCAAACTAGTAATTCCTTTTTGGCAATAGATAAAATATTTTTTTTCTTTTGATAAATACTTATATGGCTCTGTGATTAATTTATTAAATGGTACATTAACAGCACCCGGAATGTGATTATTATTATAACTTTGTTCAGTTCTAACATCAATAATATTCAAACCACTAAAGTTCAGTAAATCACTTACAGTAATGCTTGATATCATTTCATCACCCTAATACATTATATGAAAAAACTTAATTTTTGAAACAAAAAACGAAGATATTAATCTTCGTCATTGAAAAAGTCATCAAAAAATTGATCATCTGTAATTTCTTGACTTAAATTTTCTTTTAAATTACTTTGTTTAGTAATTTCCACTTTTTTAGTTTCTTTAGTAACAGATGATTTTGCTTTTTCTGCTTCTTGTTTTTCTTTTTCGGCTTTTTCTTCTGCTTCTAATTCTGCTATTTTCGCATCTATTCTCTTAACAATTTCATCAACATTTAACCCCTGTTCTTTTGGCTTAGGGCCAAATAAATCAGGCATTGGAGATGGTGTCATTCCAGGCATTGATGGAAATGGCATTTTAGTATCTCCTAACATTTCACTAATTTTTTTATCTCTTTTTTCTTTTACATAATTTTTTAAATCAAAAACGGAAACTGGTTGTTTTTCACGATGTGGGTAGTCGGCTACAGGATATTTTTTACCCCAATCAATCTTATAATCAAATTTTAGTTTTGTTTTATAAGGTTCCATTCTAGAACGTAATATAACAGCTTCTTCTTCTTTCATTTTTTGAAGATCCGATACTGTAATTAATGGTCTTGAATCTGTTTTATCATCTTTTTTAGATTTTACTTCTCCACACATCTTGCTGATTTCTTCTAGTGCAGCAAGTTCCGTACTAAGTAAATAAATTGTATTACCACAGTTACCACGAATCGTTTCTGCTTTTTCTTTTCCATAAACATCATTTAATTGAGAAAAGTTTTGAATAATAAATGATAGTTTGATATTTCTAGAACGTGCTGCAGATACCATGGCATCTACATCTGAAAGTGGAGGCATATTAGCAAACTCATCCATCAAGAAATTTGTTCGATACTTTAGTTTTCCACCTGTTTCTTGAGCTACTCTAACTAGAGTCTCATAACATTGTTTTAAAAAAATAGTAACTAGAGAATGATATGTTTTCTTTTCATCTTGAATAACAATAAATACTGCTGTTTTTTTTCTACCAATATCTTCCATATCAAAGTCACTATGAGCTAGCATTTCAGATAAATTCTTACGAGAAGAGAATAATTGTATTTTTTGATTAAATACAGATAAAATACTTCCTTTTGTATCTGTAGGAGCATTAATGGTAGAATTTGCTTTAATATATTCGGTAGAATCTTGTGATTTCTCACTAAAATATTCTTTAATATATGTTGTACCACCTAATTTATTCTCACCTACAGATGCCATATAATTAATACTGTTAATATTAACTTGATCTTCTGTAGCATCTTGGAACAAGGCATAAGCTAACCCTGTAAAGTAGTCAGCTGATGAATTTTCCCAGAATGGATCTTGACCTTTACTAGATTCATCATAAAGAATGTTTTTCGCTAAATCTTCTAGAAGTTCTATGGCTTTATCTTCTTTTCCTTCTTTAAACAATTTATAAGGGATGGAAAAAGGATTCCAACAATTACCATTTTGAGGATCACGGAAATTAAGTACAATAACATTGTATCCTCTTTCTTTTAATTCATTTGCTGTTTGCTCATATAATTCACCTTTTGGATCGGTTACAATCATAGATTCTCCAGCTTTTGCCATAACACGAATAAAAGGGAATGATAAGGCTTGTGATTTACCAGAACCAGTAGATCCTATAATCATATTATGATATCCACTACTATCTATCCAAATCTCACTACCGTTATTAATTAAAGGAATTCCACCTTTTTCTATTTTTTCATCCGTAGGCAATATCTTAACTAAATCCTTTTTAAATTCTTTATCTGTTGCCCATCTATTATATCCTTTATCTTTTTTAGTACCTGCCTCAATTCCAAATCCTTTTTCTCTTTCAAAAAAGTAAGAAGAAACTGATGTAAAAATACCAATCATTGCAGCTAAATAGAAAACCATTGTAGGAGCTATATAATCTTTAGTAAAAGCTGGGAATGGATTCAATCCGGCAAAAGTTGAATCAGCAATAAATGACGATATGTTTAATACTGCAATCGCAATTAGATAAAGTAAAAACAAAGAGAATGCAGCAAATATTGCCCAATCTCTACCTTCTGCTTTGAATTTTAATTTCATAAAAACCCTCCTATTAATTCCAAGATTCCCATATATGATTATTTAATTGATAAATTTTATTATCAGTTCCTATATCACTAAAGTACTCACAACTTAAAACTATCTTCGACTGTTGACTATGATTGAAGTTAATATAAGAACTAATAGATGGAATACATAAATCATAAGCGTTATCAACGGAATCTACTTTTTCTATCAAATAATGGATTTGATTATTTGAAAAATAATAAGCAAATGAAAAAACTTTATCATACTTAGATTCGTCAAATAAATTAGATACAATATAAATATCATTTGTTTGATTATTTTCTGTTAATGAAATTTTTTTCTTAACATTTAAATTTTCATAACCTATTATACCATGTTCTTCTAAAATTGTATCAATTTGTTTAATTTCTTCTTGATTCATTTCTGTTTCCGAATAGTTTTTTAATTTGATATCTAACTTAGGAGAATAAGCAATTGTAAATTCTTCCAAATCAATTTTTTCTTTATTTTTATAAAATTCTACTTTTCCATTTGAAATTGTAAATTTTAAATGCATTTGTTGATTATCTACAACAACTGTAATATTAGCATATTGATCAGATTGAAAATTATTTTCTACTAAAGTCATATTATTTCCCTTTTTATAAAATACCTGACCTCCTGGAAAAATAATATATCCATTGTTTTTTTGAACTCCAAAATAATAATAACCTAAAAGGAAAAGTAATATTATAATACTTATTCCTATTAAAACAAAATAAGCTTTTTTTTGATTCATCAATAATCACCCCTTAAAATATGCTACTTTTAATGTTGTATCTGTTGTTATCGCATTATATGCTGGCCATACTGTTGTAGAATTACTTCCCGGATCGGCAATAATAATATTATCATCTGTAACCCCTGTAACAGCTACCCAGTGACCACAATTTTTCTTTACACACATTACTGGATAATATCCTTGATTTAAAAGATTCTTTATATAATTAATTTTATCATTTTTAGAAGCTGGTAGACTATCTTTTCCATAATATTCCCAATTTGGAGCAAAAGATTTCCATGCACCATCCCAACGGAATAAACCACCTGATGTAAATCCGTTAGCTTTGCTTAATTCCTGAACAAAAGTACCTGGATTAAAATTTTCTATCGAAATTGATGTACCAGAGTTCTTAATTTGAATAGCGACTGAAGTTGCTAAACAACCTGCTTGACTAACGGTTAATGAACTTGATCCTAAATAAATACTACCCCAACTTGAATCATATTGTTTCCAATTTAAAGCATTACTATCTACGATACCAGTATAGGAACTTCCTGTATTAGTAGAATATTTTGAACTTTTGAAAATATCCTGAATTATTGTATTAATTTTACCTTCTATAACATCAGCTAAAGTTGTAGGAGTAATTTTAAGTGATTTTCCATTTTGTCGGTTATAAATATATCCTTTTGTAATATCTCCTGTATAAGTCGTTACAAAATTTGTGAAAGCATTTCCTGTTCCACCATTACCACCAGTAACACCAGAAACAGAACTATTATATATTCCCGGCTTTACAGCAGAAGAATCTTTCACGAAAACATCTATTTTTTCTCCATAGGTATCTCTATCTTTCCACATACAAGCGCCACAAGAATCTAGAACAATTGCGTTATAGGAAGTTCCTCCAATATCAAGAACCAAAGTATCATAATAGTTATAATAACGAATGTTTGTGGCAATACCACGGCTACTACTGATACCACAATGATTTGCCGAATCTCTACAATAAGTAGTTGCTGCTGCTACTACTAGATAATCCGTGCCATTTCTTTGATAATGATACCAACCATTGCTATCAACGGTTAATTGGGAGGTTGTTACACCAGATCCAGTAATACTTCCACTCCCTGTTGCATCACCTGGATAATAATATGTTAATGTTAACATATAATCATTTAGTATATTATTTTGATTAATAGTACTATAGCTTTTAAATCCAAATATCATCTGAATTAAAGTGATAAAAAAAAGTGATAAAATGATATTATTAAACCAAAATAATTTCTTATTTTCTATTGTTTTAAATAATATCATAAAAATCACCTACAATTCTTTTATTACAGTTCTATAATAATTTTCCTTTAAAGTTTTAAAATAATCAGCATCATCGCTAAAAGTTACATCAAAATTGGTATAAGCTACTAATTGATTTTTTTCTATAACGAGTACAACTTGGTCTGTTAAGATATCTATTGCTCGCAAATAACTTAAATAACAGTTAAAATTACATTCTTCTTTTACCAAATATTCTTCTTGAGCTTCTTTATCATAATATGTTTTCAAATGTTGTTCTACTTTATTCCTGATATCACCCAAGTCAGTTTGATATAGTTCAGCAATTTCTTCTTTTGATAAATATTGACCTGTTTTTTTATTAATGTTAAAAGCCATATATTTTCTAATCGTTGTATTTGCATCATTATTAAATTCATCAATAATAGCTAATATTGAAAGAATATCTCCTTTTGATGAATACGTATAAGTGAATTTATTTCTTTTATCTTTTGTATACTGATTATAAAGATTTTCTAAATATTCATTAATAGCAGTACTATCATTACTTTTTATATTTAATTGAGGAAGTTTTGAACCATCCTGTGATTTCTTTACAGAAATATATTTATTATTTTTAGAGGTAAATAATAACAAACAAGTGATAATAAAAACTAATGCAACAAAAATCAAAACGTAATATTTTTTATCTAATTTCATATTATCCCCACAATCTTACAATTCCTACAATCTTACGATAAGAAGCATTATTACTAACTTTAATTCCATCTTTTGGATTAGAAGCATGAACAATGGAATTATTTCCTAAGTATATAGCAACGTGCCCATCATAAATAATCAAATCACCAGCAGCAGCATTAGCCACATTTGTTCCAATGTATGTTCCGTAATTTATTTGAGCAGCTGAACTATGTGGAATACTATATCCAAAGTGTTCCATAACTTTCATGGTAAATCCAGAGCAATCAACGCCTTTAATTAAATCTGTCCCACCCCAAACGTAAGGATTTCCGACAAATTGTAAAGCATAATTAGCGATTTCAACACCTTTACCATTACCTGCTACAGAAGGTTTTCCTGTATTTGGATCTGTCGCTAAACTAGAATCCGTACTTGTTTCATATTGAGTTTCAATGTAATCATTTGTTGGTCCTTGACAAGTATCATTTTCTATTTCAACAGGCTTTCCTTGATAGTTAGGATGACTACTACTAGTACCATATTTTAAATAAGAAATGTATTTATTAAAGCTTATTTGATAATAATAATTTGTTTGTTTCTTTCCATTTAATTTACAAGTTTCTTTTACATATTCTGCCTGAGCAATAGCTAAAGCATCTACATCAGATAACATTGTATCCAGTTCTGTTTTATCTTTCATTGCTTTCTTAAATTTACTAACCAAACTTTGAAAAAAATTAAGATTTTCTTCTGTTTCATCATAGGTATCAAAATTATCTGTAGCATTTTCATAATAATTAATTGTTTCGATAATTAATGCTGTGTTTAAAGTAATTCCGCATGGTTTATTATTTTCAGTTGTTGCTCCACAGCTAAGTTTAGATAATTCATAAACACTTTTTAATTTTTCAAAAAATTTGTAAGCTCCTTGCTTTTTACAAGAACTAATATCATGACAATACCCATAGTACTGCAATTGAGCAAGTAAGTCATCCTCTGACATATTTCCAGTGACATAACCTGCAGTGTCTTTACCCAAGTCTTCATTAGTTCCATAAATACCAATAAAACTTAAAATAATTACTATTATCAAAAAAATTGGAACCAAAGAAGCAATTATAATATACTTAATTTTTTTCTTTGATTGATTTACTTTATTTAAAATAGCATCTGCAGCCATATCAGCAACAGGACCACTTAAAGCACCTCCTGTTGCTGCAGTTAAAGCAGTTGAAGCTGCCTTTTTTTTCACTTCATCTCCAACAGAATTTTTTTCTTTCGATTCTGCTTTACTATTTTGATTATTTATCCCTGGAACTTTTGGTAAATCATGGCGTTTTTCTAAAGCCTGTTTTAAACGATTATTATCTGTTGAATTAAACTTTTTTGTTAATGGATTATTTATAGTTGAACTTTCCTTAGAACGATTCAATTGTCCATTTTTTTTAAAGTTGTTATCTTCTTTTTTTCTTGTTTTATTATTAAATTCTTCAGTTGGTGATACATCTGTGTCAGTATATGATACAATGTCTTCTTCTATAGGGTGTTCAATTACTTCATCTGGTTCCTCTAAATCAATTATTTCATCTTCCTGTTCATTCATTGTATCACCACCTAACTATTTTATAATCCTCCACCACTTCCAAAGGAATCTAATTCTTGTTCTGTTGCTATAACATTAATACGCATTCTTCTACTACCACAAACAAATAATGCTTCTCCTTGTGTATAGCCTTTGATACTCTCTTTTTCATTATCATTTAAGTCAATTAACTTAGATAAATCTTCTACAGCTTGTTTTTTAAGTCCCATAACTAAGTAATAAGACGCATTATCAAAAATAGCTTTACCTTGTGTAATAACAGAAGGATCACTAAAATCACTTGGTTGTTGTGTAATAATGATTGTACCTGTATTATACTTTCTAGAACGTCTTTGGATTTGAGCTAAGAAGTCTGCTCCTAACGTATTTTTACCAGAAAGTAATACGTGTGCTTCATCAACTTGAAGAATTGTATTTACATTTTTATTCAATGTTAATCCCCAAGCATATTTTAAAATATTAAAGAATAAGGCATTTCTAATGTTTTCATCAGCATTCATTAATTCTCTTATATTAAAAGTAATAAAATTACTATTAGAATCAATTGTAGTATGTCCATCAAAATAGTATCTCAATTCTTTAACAATTGGTCTGATTTTAAGTTCAAGTCTTTCCATAACATCTTTTTCTTGTGTTTTTTCTACCATAGAAGCCAAACGACCTTTAATAGTAGCATACACATCTTTAAATGTAGGATAATCTCTAGAAGTATATCGTGTAAAATCAGTATTAAAGTCAATTCCAAATCGTCTATAAGTTTCTTGAACAACTTCTGTAAACATATTTAAGACATCTTCTGTAATACTTGGATCATAATACTTCATAAATGCTTTAATACTTTGTAATGATCTTGTTAAAACAGTATATCCAAGTCCACCTTCTATTTCATCTTCATCGGCATCAACGATAACTTCTAGTGGATTAACCATTCCATATTCTCCACCTTTACCTAAGTCAATGAAATCTCCACCATAACGTTTTGTCATTTCTTCTAATTCTCCTTCTGGATCGATTAGAACTAATTGGCAGTTATTTCGGATATGTGTCCTTAGTAATATTTTTGCTGCTGTTGATTTACCACTACCAGATGTACCTAAAATAATTAAGTTAGCATTATTTCGATTATGTTCTTTTTTTATTTGATATAAAAATTGATTAAATAAGATAACTCCTCCTGAAAAATCGACTCCTAATAAAGTAGATAATCCTGGATCTTTAATACTATCAAAGATAAAAGGATACATAGCAGCTAAAGTTGGAGAAGGAATTGGTATACCAATACGGTCTTCAATATCTTGTCTTTCATAAATTGGTAAGATTGATTTTAATACTTTTTCTTGTTCAAATCGTAAAGGAACAGCTCTAATTTCCATTGCCTCTAAGTAATTTTTTACTTGAAACTTTTTACTATTTAGTTCTTCTTCATCATTAGCAGTAATCATAATATGCATCTGAAAATCATAAATTTTAGATTGTGATGCTGCTAATTGTGTAATAAATTGTTCTAACGACTCATAATTTTGACGAATTCTTTCTTGAATTGTACGATCATGTTCTTCTTGGTAGCGTTGTTTTAAATCAGCAATCTCTTTATTTAACATTTTACTAATAGAACTAAAAGGCATTGGAATATGTTTAATTACGACTTTTATTCCTGACATACTTGTCAAAGAAGCTAAATAACCTGGTTGAATATATCTAGGATAAGATATTGCTGTTAAAATAGTGGCATATTTGTCACTAATAACAAAACTTCCAGCTTTAAATTCTAGTCCTTTTGGAGCTATTTGTGCTTTTATATTCATTATCCAATCACCGTCCCAAATGTAGTAGTTTGTCCACCATTTAAGAAGTTATCTAAAATAACTCTTAAATCGTCGTTTGTTACCTGATGAGAATTCAATCCTGAATTAGCAAATGCATTAATTAATTGACGAATTCTTTTATTAATTACTTCATCTTTTCTTTCTTTAAAAAGTAAGAAATATTCTGTATCTACAATATTGTTATTCATAAAAAGATTAGCTTTATTAATATCTTCAATAATTAGCTTTCTTCGCGATTGATCTTGAACTGAATTATATAGAAGTTGTAATTGCGATAAGAATACATTAATATCTACAGGGCGATCAGCAGCAATAATCCAAAATTCATAATCTATCATATTATAAACATTTTTTAAATTAGCAATAATCGCATTTTGAGTATCATAGTCAGCTATAAATATATTTCTTGGCATAATTTTGATTCCACTAACTTTTTCATTATTATCTAATATGATCATTCCATTTGTAATATCCTTTACTGGAACAAAATTTTCATCTGTATATTTACTTCTTAATTTTTGAGATTTCATCTTTCACACACCAACCCTTCCATACGTACTTTTGTCTTGTTGTTACAAAATTCCATAAATCAATTAATACAGTTAATATATTATGATAATTTGGAACTGGAAAAACTAATAATCCAGTAATCAATGCTGGTGTAATAGCAATGATTGCTATTGGCAATTGATCAATAGGTAATAGCAAAAGTAATAACAATGTAATACTTACTCCAATTCCGAATAAAATTAAATCAAATGTATAAAATAATCCAAAAATCATTAGTGATTTTTTACTATTGGCTGGAATTAAATAACTATCGTTCATATGTATTCATCCCCTTTTTATTTATTGTTTTTAGCATTTTCTCTGGCATCAAGCATTTCTTTAAAGTTCTTTCTCTCTGCTTTCATTTGTTTTGTATCAGCATCAATACGATAAAGATTATCATAAGAAGATCTTAATTTTTGATCATAGTGACTATAAATAGTATTCATTTTGATAGTCATTTGACTAGCATTTAGCCCTGACAAACCAAATTTGCTTAAGAATTTTGCTTTTTCAGTAGCATTTAAACTATTAATAGCATTAATCATATCAGTAGAATTTTTAGCATTTCCCTTTGTCATTTTATGTAATTCTTCTACTAATGATTGATCTAATCCATTATTTGTACAATAATTAGCTAAACCTGTTCGAATAGCATTTTCAGCACTATCATTATCAGAAATTCTTCTATTTAAATCTTCTATTTTTTTATTATAATAACCATATCCACCATATTCATTTTTTACACCTGCATATTTATCAACACGTTCAGTAACATTTCTTTCAAAAAATCCATATTTTTGTTCTTCATATTCTTTTGAAGTAATATCCCCAGAATTTAATTTATCTTTCAATTCTCTATTATAGGTATTAATATTTTCTCTATTGTTTCTGATTCGATTTCCAGATTGTACATCATCTTTTACATTTTTTAAAACATTCATTTTCCCAGAGCTTCCAGATTTATATCCTGAAGTCATACCTCGCACTGCTCCACCAACTAGACCACCAGCAGCGGTTGTAGCTAATCTTGTAAAATTCAAATGATCCAATCTATTTCGAAGCTTATCATATTTTTCTTTTTCTTCCGGTTTGTTTTCATCCAATTTTGACATAGCTCTTTTTAAATTTTGTTTGTTTCTTACAAACGACATAACATTAGAAGCAGTCTGTCCAACAGCGCCTGTAATAATTCCTGCTCCAGCGGCTCCCAAACCTAAAGCAGCTTTTCCACCTAATGCTTGTTCAGAAATTTTCTTGAATGGATTTAATTGAACTGTATGACCAAGTTTAATTCCAAAAATATTTTCAATTAAAGGAACAGCTTGTTTAGCAAACATTAAAGCTCCTATAATTAAGAATAGCATAATTATGTTTCCATTTTCATCGTGAATTTCCTGTACATTCTTATTAATCATGGTAATAATATAAATAGCAAAATAAATAACCCCTAATCTAAGAAATAAACTTAACCAAGTATTAAATACCTCTTTTAACCATTTTTTAAACTGTCCATCTTTTCCTGATTTTGGGTCAATATAGGAAATAATTGGTATTGGAGCTATAATTTCTAAAAATCCTAGTTTAATAGTTCTAACAGCAATATCAAAGCAAAAGTTAAGTAATAGTAAAAATACTACTACACCAAAAGCTGTTGAAATTAAATAATTATATTCAAATATATACTCTCCAATATTCAACTCCATCGTATCAGCATAAAGTACAGATTTACTCAAAACAGTGCTTGCTTTTCCGCTATAGCAATAAGTATTGCGAGTAGAATCATCTAATGAAGCAAGTAAAGAAGATTTACTTGTATCAGAATCTTCATAAACTTGAATAAATGGACGTAATGTAGCAAGAGCTAAATAATCTCCATAATTAGATACGCTTGCAGATTCTCCTTTACAAGTATCCGAATCCATCATTAACGTTAAATTATTTGGTTCATCTTTTGTCCCCAAAATTAATCTAGGGACTAAGTTATCATCAATAATAGCTGCTTGAGCATTATACAATAAATCAAACCCATAAGGAACTAAAACAATTAAAATCAATGTTATTAAAATATTTTTAATTAAATTTCCTGTTCCTTTTGATTTATCTTTAGATGCATCAGGATCAACTAAGTAAGTAATCAAAGAGAATGTCACTTTAAATAACATAATAATTCCCAAAAATACATATATTCTACTAGAAAAATCTTTTATATCTCCTTCCCCAAATATGGAAATATTTTTTAATTGCATAATAATAGAATAGGTAACTGATATTAACCAATAAATCATCTTATCAATTTGAGCAAATAATAATCTTAACCAATCTTGAGCTTTACTTGCATTCATGTAACATCCTCCTTAAGTTTAAAATATATCAAGTACATTATAACATAAAAAAAAGCAATAATAAATATTGCTTATGATAAAATACAAAAAATACTGTCATTATCTACACCATAATCTTCTAAAACACCACTAATATTAATAACAATCTTTAATAATATTGGTAATAATAGGATTACAATTCCTATTATAATACGTTTAACAAATTTTGACCAAGCTTCTTTATATACTTTTTCTTCCCCGCTAAGTAAAACCTTCAAGAAATCGACAATACTAAGTCCAATTATGAGTACTGGAATTAAATATTTAATAAGCCCATATATTTGTTTTACTAGTGCAGTTGTTTTTGGAAGATCACCACAACCATTAATATAATCATCTCCAGAGTTACTATCATCTGGTGAAACGCCACAATATTTTACTAATCCAAGACTTTTTTTTATTTCACAATCAGCATTATCCAACATTTTTTTTTCTTCTTTAATTAATTTTTTAGCATCGCTTATCGCCGTCTTTAATTTTTTTACTCTTGAATCATTAGATGATATTCCATAATTTTTAATATAGCTATCCAAATTTTGTTCAATTGTTTCTTTTACAGTTTCTAAACTGTTTATTTTCTTTTTACACTCAGTGTATTTTGTAATATAAGCATTCTGATTAATGCAAGAATTGCTTTTATAATCATTTATCATATCATTAATTGTTTTTGTGTCTGTTTCAATTTGATCATAAATTTTATTTAAACTATCTTCATCAGTAGTAACATTTTTTTCCTTCATAGCTGTTAAAAATGTATTAGATGGTGTTGCTAAATTATCATTACTATAGGATGAGCCTTTATCATACCAATATTTAACAATTCTATCTTTAACCGTTTCATTTTCAGCAACATATAAATTTGTATTTTTTCCATTTTTTTTATTTTTAGTATACAAACCAATCATATAATCTGGACATTTACCAGAACTAAAGATTTTATTTTCGGCTGAACTGTTATCTTCTGAATAAGACAATTCGCCACTAGAAGTAGTAAAGTTCACTATTTTCGCTGACTTTGTTTTTTCCTTTTTATTATAATAAAAATTCATTGTACAGGAATATTTTTTCTTTTTTGAATCAAAAGTACAATTTGCATACCAATTAGATTTACCTTCTGAATCATAAAAATTATACTTACATGTTAATTCTTTAGCATTAATAATATTTATATTTAAAAGCAACATTAAAACTACCAAGAACATATATTTCATCATATTTTTCATAATATCACCTAACTCATAGTTAGATTATATCATAAAAATATTAATAAATGAATAATTTATACAATAATTACTTATAAAAAAAGAATGATCTAAGTCATCCTTCATATATACATTAGCTATTGCAATTTCCATTTTCATCAGCGCCTTTTACAAAGCAACTAATACAAGTTTTAGCATCTCCTGTAGTACCTTGATTAGCCTTATCAACAAAACCAAGTACTACTTGAACAAGTGTTACAACAAGGAATACTAATACTGCATAAATAAATCTTTTAATTAATTTTCCTTGTGCTTCTTTCATTGTTTTTTCATCATTACTCATTACTGCTTTTCCTAAATCAAGCATTCCAAAGATAATTAAAACAATTGGAATAAAAATTTTAATAATATTGATAACCGCATGAACTAAATTAGCTATTACCGCAGCATCACTAGTTAAACCACAATCGCTTAAATTTGTTAATAAATTTAACATAAATAAAACCTCCCATAAGTGAATAATCACTTTTCTATAACAGTATAATACTGTATTTTATAAATTTTGTCAATATTTACTTACCAAATAAGCCAAGTAAACTAAACTTTTTATCTTGTTCTAAACTTTGTTGTTTTGTAAAACCAATCTTATATAAGAATACATTTAACGCATGAATACTTTTTTCTCTTTCATCCAAAGGCGGCATATTATAAAATACTTTAGCACCTGATTCATATTCAAAATCTAAAACATCTTTTGGATTTAATAAACTTTGATTTAATATAATTTTTTTGCCTTTTAATTCTTTGAAAGTTTTTGGACGAGCCAACATTAACCTATTTAACTTAATAACAGATGGCTCTACTAAGTATAATACTTCATGGCATAAATCCAAAGCTTGTGTGCTATCATTAACATCAATTAAAATAACGTCTTTATCATTGTATTTAGCAATCATATTTCCAATTTCTGAATTTGTAGTACTATACATTCTTTTATCATGGAAATATTTAAAATCATCTCTATTCACTTCTAATGCAACTACAGAATAATGTTGTTCTAATTGTTTTTTCATCATATAAGTTAATGTAGTAGCACCAGTTTGTTTTGTAACATTTTTTATTCCTATAATTCTAGTACCTGTTACAGTAGTATCAAACTTTTCTACTACAACTTGTTCTGTTGAAGTAGTATCTAATTGTTGAATATGCGCTACATCTCTATAAGAATTTGGATTATTGTAAAGATACATAATTCCATCAATATTTTTTGTAAAATTATAAATTCCCATAGAAATCAATTTAGATAAAAATTCATCTGAACTTCCTTCTACAGTATCATCTAATAAAATTATAATCTTATCCATATCTAAAGAAATGGACAATTTTTGTAATGTTTTAATATCTTTATAATTTTTTAAAGCTGTAATATCCAAAATCATTCTTTGAAAAAAGAAATTTTGAAATTGATTGATAATATCATCTACGTCAAATTGACCATTTAAACGTTTAATAACGTCTATATTTAAACTATCTAACATAGATTGATATTTATTTGCAATTATTACATTCATGAAATCATCCTTTCTCTAAAATTTAATTTCTGTAAATGTTTTTGTTTCTCCATAAACCGGAATTTCTACTGTTGATCCAACAATTGGAATATCAAAATAAATATAGGTTACAACACCATAATATTTTCCCTTACCAGTATCAATTTGGTAAATACAATAATGATAATTAGAAGTACTATTTTTACTGATTTCTTTTACAACATTTTCTCCTTTAAAAGCATTTCCCTCATATCTACCATTTTTTTTACATGTTTTTTTATCACTAACACGATATCCAATTTGACCTAACTTACTATTGATATCACTTTGAGGTTCACTTTTTAACTGACTTGATGTATCAACAACATCTCCCTCATATTCCTCTATAACATCAACAATCTTATTTTTTACTTTAAAAGCTTTTGTATAAGATAATGTTGCTAGAAAGACTAAAATAAACAAAATAAAAAAGGTTATAATAAAATTAACTACATAACTAGTACCAATTGCTTCTCTCATAAATTATCACAACCTTCTTACTAACAATTTTCACAATATTTTAATTTAGAACCATCCCCAAATTTATAAATCTTTTCTGATTCAGAATAAACTGGAATCTTAAAAGTTCCACCTAATAATGGAATATCAACATAAATATAAGTCAATATTCCATAATGGAAATAATTATTTTTATTTGGTTTTGATTCATAAATACAAATAGGATAGTCAGTATTTAAGTTTACACCAGTAATACCACCTTTTGGGGGGCACTCTACTGTTCCAGCTTTTCTATACCCTATTGTAGATAAAATATTGTTAATTTCTGTTTTTGAGCTATTATTATAACCTTCATATCTTTCTAATTGTTTTGCTATATTACTATTCACCTTAAAAGCTTTCATATAGCTTAATGTAGCAGAAAGAAAGCCAAAGGTAATGACTATAAATATAATTATAAAATTGTATAAAGGTATACTACCTATCGCTTCTTTCATATATTACACCTCGTCAAATATCTATTGTCCACCCTTGCATGAAGTTATACCTTCAGTAGAACCAACACAGGCAGATCCACTACAATAACCACCAGAATTCATACATTTAGCCTTAGCATCTGTATTCTTCATCATATCATTTACAATAGGTGTAGCTATTGCAACAATTGCTGCTATAAGGATAATAGTAACTACAGTCATGTTTGCTTCTCCAGTTGCCTCTTTCATTCATTTCACCACCTTACAATAATCTTATTTACAGTATTAGTATAACACCAAATATTATAATTATCAAATATTATTGTTTTTTATTGACATTTTTTTACAAAATACTAATAATAAGCCAAATGAAAAAATAGAAATAAAAATACCTAAAATTAAACAATTTGGTGAATATATAAATTTAATAGAATGATTACCTTTATTTAAATCAATGCCAATAAACATATTATCAATTTCTTCAAATTGAGTTTTATTATTATCAACATAAATTTTAAAATTTTTATCATAAGGTATTGTAACTAACAGTGTACCATTTTGATTACTATCAATATTAAAGGAAATTTGATTCTTATTTTTAATTACATTTGTTGCCTGATTTTTAGATAATTCTTGTAATTGTTCATTTAAAATATTATCATCGAGTGTATAAAAATCAGTGTTTATATTATATATGTTATTATCTTTTAAATCTATAAATAATGTAGAAGTAGATTCATTATTAATATTATCATAATAAAATACAGATGAATCATTTTTTATTTTTTCATCGTTAATATATACATCATATTGATCAATTGTATAAATAGGATTTTTTGATTCATAATTAATTTTTATATATAATCTATTAATATTATCTGTTTCTATTTCATATTTATTATTTAAAAAACTCTTAACTTTTATTGGAATTAAAGGATTTTTATCAATTCCTGAAAAACTTTTTATCAATTCATTTTGATATTCAAAAACATTTTTACTTAAATTTACATTTTTTGATTTTATCATATATCCAATTGATAATGCTTTTGAATTTTCAAATAAAGAATATTTTTTATTAATTAAATGTTGATTTTTAATATCATAGTAAAACATATCAAAAGTATTATCCAGTTTTCTATACCTATTATCATTACTACTAGAATATACATATTTTACTCCGATTAGAGAATCTATCAATGGAGTATTAGATAAATTATCTAGATATTTAATTTTTAATCCATCAGTAGCATATCCTGCTTTAGTAAACCATTCGTATGTTGATAGATTATTTGTTGATAAAAAACTAGTAACTGTGGAATAATTACAAATAAATGAGGATAAATTGCTATATCCACTATCTTCCGAAATTCTATAATTTGTATCCAAGGCATTAATGTTTCTACACATATTTTTAGAAAATTCAGAAAATACACCTTGATTAAAATTTAAAAATTGTAAACTAATATTAATAAACATTTCCAATAAGACAAATATTAATAATATAAATTTAAAATTCTTATTATCACTTTGATTAATTAAGAATAAATATCCTATTAAAAATAATAATGTTATTAACAAATGATTCCATTTAAAACATTCAGGAATATAACATAGCAATATTATTCCCAGTATCAAATAAAAAATAATTAAAATCAAACAATTTTTATAGTTAATTTCAAAATTTTCATAAAATCTAGCAGATATAAAAATTATAAAAAATGAAAATATAAATGACATTCTATTATTCCAAAAATTAGGAAGACTAAATCCATGCCAAACATTTTGCAAAGGGAGAAAAATACAAGACATAAATAAAATCAACAAAAATAAACCAGTAATAATTTTTTCTTTATTCGAAATTTTAGAATTTAAAAAGAAAAAAACTACCCCAACAAAACTTAATAATCCACAATATAAATTTAAACCACTACCATCTAAAATATCTGGATTAATATGGCTCCCTATAAAAAATTCAATAAAAAAATAACTAATTCTTTTTAATAATAATGGGGTCGTAAATATGATATTAGACTTTCTCCCTAAATTTAAAATTTCTGATACCGTTGGTAATAATAGAAACGATGTACAAAAGCCAACAAGCAATGAACATATAAAAAAATTTATGATTTTATTACAATATTCTTTTTTTTGAAAATTAATAAACATATTATAAAAAAAATATAATGTAGAAAATATACATACCATATAACCTGTATAGAAGTTACTTATAATAGTCATAAATAAACTGATACAATATAAACCCTTTTTATTTTCTTTCATTAACTTGTCAATTCCCATAATAACAAGTGGTAACAAATAAATAGAATCAAGCCACATAATATTAAAATAATAATTAATTATATAATTCATTAAGGCATAACATATTGAAAAAATAAGAATCATGCAATTTGAAATTTTAAATTTATATTTAAGAAAAATATTCATATTTAAACCGCATAGTCCCACTTTTAATAATAAAACAACTAAAACAAATAATGCTAAATTTTCTTTTTTAAATAAGACTACTAATATATTTAATGGACTAGATAAATAATAAGAAATAGTAGCTATCATACTTCCACCTAATCCATTATTAAAGGAGTATAAAATAGATTCATTGCCCAAAAACACATCACGTTCATAATTAAATAAAGCTATATACTGGTTTCTCATATCACTTATTAAAAGGTTATCGGGTCTTATATTATTTATAAAAAAATAAATTAACAACAAACTCATTGGTATTAAGAAAGATAAAATATAATATTTATATTTTCCTATTTTTTTCATAAATACCTATCTCCCAACTATACCTTAATTTTAACACAAAAAAAAGGGACATAAAAGTCCATTTGTAAATATTTTTAGTGTGAAATAAAATAAATAATTGTTTGTAAATAAAATTATTGTAAAATATCGTAACAGTTAATATTATGTAACAGAGCAATTACAATTAGCTCCAGTTGTATTTGTACAATATCCACCTTTATTCATACACTCAGCTTTTTCTCTTGTATGTGTCATCATATCAGTTACAATTGGTGTTGCTATGGCAACAATCGCAGCAATTAAAATAATAGTAACAACAGTCATATTTGCTTCACCCGTTGCTTCCTTCATCCATCTCACCACCTTAACTACTTACAAATTAAGTATACAACTAATAATAATTCAAGTTTCTAGATAGACTAATTAAGTCTAAAAAAAGAAAGCCATAATTGCTTTCTTAAATAAATGTTTGAATAATAGGCAATAAATATATTTTAACAGTCATAACAATTAAAATAATAATTCCTAAGACATAAAATGGATAAGTAACCCATTTACATTCCTTATCATTTTTCCTCATTTTTTCAAAAATAAATACTGAAATAAGGAATATAACAGATATAATACTAATTAACAACGATTCCTTAAAGGTTGCTGGATAATACACTAATGAAAAATCATTCTCACCATCAATTAATGGTAAATATATATAATTGTTTAATTTTCTTTGATATTGAATTGACTTATTATTTCTAGTAACTATAAATCCTTTATCATAATTAATTGGAACAAATAGACCACTATAATGTTCTTTATTATTGTAATGAATTTTCATTTTATTTTTAATATATGCATATTCAACATCCTCTATATGAGAAAATGCAGACTGATACTCTTGTATGTTCATCGTAGCAAAATTAATATCATCTATTTTAAGATTATCTGCTATTAACTCTATAGTAACATTAGAATTAATATTGCCAAAATTTAATATTTTATGAATAGGTGAAATATAATTAATATTATTATCAACACTGATAAAAGGAATTTTTATTGTTTTCCCATTTATTTTTATTTCTTTAATTGATTGATTAGAATAAAAATATAACTCTTCATTACTTAAATTATACTGACAAGTAATTTTATTTGAATTTATAATACAATTATTATCTATTTTTTTTAATAATTTTTCTTTTCCTATTATTTCTTCAGCAAGTATATTATTTGCTTCGAAATAATCATCAACTACTATTTCATCTTTTAATTCTTTTTTTACTGGATAAATAAACTTAGAATATAAATTTTCATATATATAATAATCATCTATATTTTTATATAATTTATAAATTTCATTATTTATTTTTTCTTTACTTATAATATATTTAATTCCATAAATTGTATCTGATAAAATAGTACCTCCTGTATCATTTAATTTTGTATTAGATCCAGAATATCCCATTTGATAATAATTTGTAACTTGTGAACTAGAAATAATGTGCAAAAACGTTGAAGGACTTGATACATCTACAACAAGTGGATAATTTTCAGTCATTGACAAAGTTGTATCTTTAATCCGAAAATTATTTTGAATATTTAATTCATTATTAAATTTAACACCATTTAAAATTGATTGATTAGAGTATTCTAATGAATATAGAGAATCGTCATGACCAAAAAATGAACAACCATAACAAATAATTAAAATAATTGTAAAGGCAAAAATACTATTTAAACTTTTTTTATTAAAGAAATAAATATAAATAAATTGACTAAGAAAGAATATGATAATAAATAGTATAATTTGATTTATCATATAAAAAGGATAAAGTTGTGCTCTAAAGTGAATAAACTCACTAATAAAGAAAAACATGCTGGTAATGAATAAGACACTAAAAAAAGCAAATAAAACATTGTTCATTTCAAAAAAAACAATATTCTTAATTTTAAATTCAATTTTTTTAAAGTTATATTTTTGCCATCCGTATAGCAATACATTCATTAAAACGAAACTAATAATAAATCCATATCGAAATCCAAAATTTTGATAACTACCTGTATGCCATAATAAATTAACACGTTCAAATATAACTGGCAACAAAAATGTTGTTAAAATAATACCAAAAATAGCTTTAATATTCTTATCTTTTTGGATATCTTTTATCATTAAAAATAAATATATAACAGGTAAACTATAAAATAAACCCATTACTAATTTATAAAATAATGAAATATTTTGAGTAGTATTGGTTACAATTCCTGACATTCTATAAGATTGAATTGCTTGCAAGAATGTTGGAATAAAAGCAAAGGCAGATATACCAACTGACAATATAGTACCTAGGATAATTTGAGTTGTTGCTTTTCTCTTATTTACTGCTTTATATTTTATTAAAAATGGGATAGCAAAAAAAATAAAAAATAAAATCATATAAGCTAAATTATAATTATTAATTAAACAAAATGATAAAATTAAAATAAACAATGATGACTTATTATACTCAATGATATTATAAACCCCAAGACAAAATAAAGGAAATAAGGATACTATATCAATCCACATAATATTACTATAATTTATAAATACATATCCCGAAAAGGTGTAACATAAAACTGAAATAAATTTAATTTTTTTATCTACATTATGGAATACTTTTTGAACAAAACACATTGTAAATAAGGAAGTTACAACAAATTTAATCATTATTATAAAAGACATATTAAATAAAATATTATCTCTATTTGAAAATAAAATTAACCACGATATTGGATTAAAAAAACCATCTGACACAAATCCACCATATATATTAGAACCCATACCTAATTGAAAATTATAAAATATACTTTTACCGTTATGAAAAACATCATATAAATAATAATAAAAAGTTATATAAGATTGATTCATATCACAATTAGAAATAGTATTAATACCAAATGGATATATTCCTTTAAATAAAAATATAATTAACAAAATTAAAAGTGTTACCATTGAAATAATAAAATATTCACTCTTTAATAATTTAGCATACTTTTTCATATAAAATCACCACTACTTATAATTACTCTCTTATAATTTCCCTATTTCTTCTTTGGAAAGCCCCGTTATTTTTTGTATTATAGAAATATCAATATTTTCTTTTATCATTAATTTTGCTATTTCAATATTTCTTTGTTGAATCCCTTGTTCAATGCCTTCTTGTTTCGCACCTTTCAATCTAGTATTCAATATTTTTTGTTCTACTTTTTCCGCATCATATAATCCTATAATTTTCTCATCATTACTAATATTTTCTAATGTTTCATAGGCTTCTTCCATAATCTCATCTTCCTTTAT
>ERZ827488.132-NODE-132-length-114437-cov-7.017643_pt1 | contig 114437 bp, 146 predicted proteins | sample MGYA00519771_ERZ827488 | MGnify/ENA primary metagenome ERZ827488 (study PRJEB31778, sample SAMEA3449323) | human gut metagenome | biome: human gut; feature: human-associated habitat; material: faeces | place: United Kingdom | collected 2010/2012 ... | reverse complement strand
TGTTATAGGGCAACACCAATTAGCTTGAAAATATTGCCCCAAATATAAAATAGATCTTGATTAATGCAAAGCATTGTCAGGATCTATTTTTTTGTTAATTGGATGAGAAGTTATATCAAAAAGTGGCATAATTTGCAAATATAAAGGCATTTTTGACATGATTTTTGCCATGAAATTGTGATTTCAACGTGTCATATAGTACAAAATTTCAAGGGAAAATCAAATAATATATAAAATGAGTGAAAATCTCTTAATATCTGTTTTAAAAGAAAGACACAAAATATGGGAAGCAACATTCTATCATATTAGAAGGATGAAATAGGGCAAAGAAATTAGCCTTATTTATTTTGCCCTATAATATAGAGTGTTTTTGGGAACGTTTTTGGGAAAATCGCTCCAAATGTTTTATAAAGGTTGATTTTAATAGGGTTACAGGCTTTTATGATTTCCCCCATTTCTACGTTTTTGGGAAAATAATTTATTTTTGGGAACGTTTTTGGGAAAATTTATTTGTTTTTGGGAAAATGAAAAGAGGTGTAAAATATGCGAAAACAAAAATATAAGGGACGATGCGAAAAGAGGATACTTTCAAAATCGGATGAAGTATGTAGATTTTACAGTGATTTGCAATCAAAATATGCAGATAAATTAGATTCCGATAACGGCATTAAACAGATCCATTGTAATGTATATTTATGTAATACTGAATATATGAGCGACTTTTTATGCACAAGAAAAAATGGAGATGTTTTTATACGAGAGTGTGTTGAAAGAAGGTTTCTCAATAAACCTATGACGATTAAATTGTTAGATATAAGCAGGAATTATTGGTTGAATCATGGAATAGAAGATTGGGGGATCGTAACAAATGTTGAAGAATGATTTATTAAAAAATGATGGTGAAATAATTAGAATTATTACAATCAAAAATAATCAAGCTCTTGTGATTGATTGTATTAAACGCAACATGCCATATTGGATAAACATAGAATTGCTAGAATCATATATCCCATGTAATGATCAAGAATTACTTATCATAAGTCATAAAACTTTATATAATATTGATGAGTTAGATGCAAGATCACAAAGCATTATTTATTTTAGATACGGCATTATAGAACCTTTAATTTATGAAATAGATAACAAGAAAAAAAGAAATATTTTAATAAAAAACATATCCATCCAAAATAATATTAGTGGACAAACTTTAAGAAAGTATTTATGTGATTATTTAGCATTTCAAGACAAAACAATTTTAGCACCTAAAAAAAATATATCAAATAAAACCCTTAGTAAAGATGAAAAGAATATACGATGGGCTTTAAATAAATTCTTTTATACCAAAAGAAAAAATAGTCTATACACAGCATATTTATTTATGCTTAAAGAAAAATATACTATTAACGATAAGTTACAGGAAAGTCATCCCTCTTTTTATCAGTTTCGATATTTTTACAGAAAAACAAAAAAATTACAAACATATTATATTTCCAGAAATGGAATTAAAGATTATCAAAAAAATCATCGTCCGTTACTAGGAAATGGAATTAAAGAATTTGCTCCAACGATAGGAACTGGTATGTTAGATTCAACTATCTGCGATATCTATCTTATTAATACAGATGGAAACATTATAGGTAGACCAATTTTAACAGTTTGCATAGATGCTTATTGTGGATTATGTTATGGATATAACTTGTCATGGAAAGGAGGTATCCATTCTATATCTGGGCTAATGGAAAACATTGTTTCAGATAAACATGTATTATGCAAAAAATTCAGCATTGACATAGGTAAACATGAATGGATTAATAGATTAATTCCAGGAACAATGGTAACAGATAAAGGAAAAGAATATGTATCGGCTTCATTTGAACAATTAACAGAGTTAGGAATTAAGATTATCAACCTTCCAGCATATAGACCAGAGCTTAAAGGTAGAGTAGAAAAATTTTTTGATATAATACAAAATTTATATAAATCACAATTGAAAGGAATGGGTGTCATAGAGACTGATTACCTGCAAAGAGGAACTCACGATTATAAAAAAGATGCTAAATTAACATTGGATGATTTTGAAAAAATTATTCTTCATTGTATTTTATATTATAATACCAAGTATATAATAAAAAATTTTAGCTATACAGAGGATATGATAAGGAATAATGTTCCACCATATTCAAACGATATATGGAATTGGATTGTTAATTCGCAAAAAGATTTTAGCTTAATACCAGTAAAGCGAGATAAATTAAAATTAACATTACTACCAAGGGCTAATGGGGTTTTTAGACGAAATGGTCTTATAGTAAACAACATAAGATATAAAAATGACACATATAAAGAATATTATTTATCTGGAAAAATAGTAAATGTAGCATATGATCCTAACAATATAGATTCTATTTGGTTAATAGAAAATGGTGATTACGTGAAATTTAATTTAATTGAATTAGAATACTCTGGGAAGACATTAAATGAAATTGAAGAATTGCGAAAAAAGAAAAAACAAATATTAAAAGCATATCAAGAAAATGAATATCAAAGCAGAATCAATTTAATCTCCGAAATAGACAATGTAAAAAACCTTGTCAAGCAAAGAAATTCTGTACCCGTAAATACAAAATATATAAGGGATACACGTACACTTGAAATAAAAAAAGAATTATCTAATGATACAAGGAGATAGATAATGAAAATGTATGATGGGCTTAATAAAATGTTAACAGGTGATTACTTACTTCATAAAATGTCAATTTATCCTGAATATAATTATTTATATATAAAAAAATTTGATCCATGTATTCGATTAAATGAGTTATCAAAAATTTATGACATATATGTTCCAACCAAAATGACTATTGAAATTTACGTTCAATTATATTTATCATTAATTAAGTCTTTAAATAAGAAATGTACAATGGCAGCACAAAAACAAAGATATTGTAGTTTACAAAATGGGGTTATTGGTGGAGCTGATAGTTTTACAATCTTAGGAGATTCTGGAATCGGTAAAAGTACAGCAATTAATGTTGCTATAAAGCAAATAATTAATTCGCAAATTATTGAAATACAACATCCGTATTCTAAAGTTATTCCGTTTTTAACAGTGCAATGTCCGTATGATTCTTCTGTAAGATCAATGCTTTTAGAGATTCTTAGACAAATAGATGAAGTTTTTAAAACAGACAATTATAGTCATGCAATAAAACAAAGATTAACAATAGATGTTCTTATAGGTAAAGTAGCGCAATTATGTTTGAATCACATTGGGGTACTTATAATAGATGAGATACAAAATATTGCAATATCTAAAAATGGAAAAATGTTGATACGATCACTAACTCAACTTATTAATAATAGTGGAGTTAGTATATGCATGGTTGGTATCTCTGAGTGTGAAGATTTTTTTACACAAGAAATGTATTTAGCTAGAAGATGTACAGGACTAAAATATAATAAACTATCATATGAAAATTTTAAGGAGATATGTTGTGTAATATGGAAATATCAATTTACAACAAATATTACAGAATTAAATAAAGACATAATAGATTGGTTATATTATTATACAGATGGTATCGTTGCAATTCTTATTCAGCTTGTACATGATTCTCAGGAATTTTGTATTATTAATAATATTGAGTCTTTAACAATTAACATATTAGATAAAGTGTATTCTGAAAGATTTTCATTTATCAAGCCACATATAAACAATGAATATATTATTAATTTCAATAAAAATAAAACGAGAAAAAAAGAAATAGAAAATACTAATGATACGAAGTATAAAGATAATATATTAGAAATACTATTACAAGAATCTAAAAACAAAAACAAAGATATGATAGCATTGTTAAAAACCGTTTGCAAAGTTGAGGAGATTAAAATATGATCACATATTTGCCAGATTTTCTTCCTGATGAATTATTTTATAGTTATGTTGCCAGATATCATCATGAAAGCGGGAATATTTCTTTACGACAAACACAATCTCAGGTTTATTCAAAAATAAGAAATTATTTCGATATATCATTTATTGGGGATATAAATGATAACTTCTATAATTCGATAAAAAATAAGAAAGATTATAAGGATATAATACTAGGAAATACATTGCTTCCATTTTATATATTTTTCAAAAAAACATCGTTTAAAAAAAATGTATATAAAAAAATGTATAATCGCAACACAAAAGTAGAAGGTGACTTGAGAGTAGGATCGAAATATAACATTAAACTCAAATATTGTCCTTTGTGCGTAAAAGAGGATAAGAACAAATATGGAGTCTCATATTGGCATAGAATTCATCAAATTCCTATAATAGATGTATGTCCACTACATTTTTGTAACTTAGTACAAGTCGATTTATCTATATCAAGAAATAGAGCGTATCAGTTGGTTCCTTTAGAAACTATTTCCAATAAAAAAATAGAAGTAAAATCTTCATCTGATTTAACAGCTAAAATATCTTCTTACACAAATAGTATAATTAGATATTTTTGTTTTGAAGATATTAATGTCAGCAATATCTTAAAAAAGAAAATAGATGAAAAAGAATATTGTAAAAAATCATCAATATTAAATGATATAAATAAATATTATAATGGAATATATCAATTTACAGAATCAGAAATTACAAATATCATTTGTGGAAATAATTCAAATACTGCATTAATAATTTATATTGCCATATACTTAAATATTAGTCCAGAAGATCTTGTTATTGATGGAACAGAAATAAATAGTATGCCAATCCATACAGTAAGAATTACAAATAAAAATACAGGAACAAAATATTCTGAAATGGATAAAAAATATTATTATATAGTAAAATCCATTGTAAAAAATTGGTATATATCACAAAGAGATGAATATCCGCAAAGACTTACATTTTCATCAATTGCACGAGCCATAAATGTTACTAATGTCACGTTTATGAGATTGCCAAAATCGTATGGATTAGTAAGAGATAATATAGAACCCTACGAAATGTTTTTAGCACGAAAAATCATATGGGCATTTTTAAATTTAGAATCTACTCAAACTCCAATAAATAAATCAAGGATAAATCAATTATCTAAAAATTTTGATAACGATAAAGTACTAAAAAGTATTCCATATATTGAAAAACTTAGAGATGTAAATACTGCTCAAAAAATTAAGGAACTATACAATTTTAAAGCGTAAAAAATAGGGTATAGCTAAAATGCTATACCCTAAAATTATATCATTCAATATTATCTTTCTTTGGCTCAGTATATTCAAGAGCTTGTGTACTATCAGATACTCCATCTGTTGTTGGATCAGTTACTACACCAAGAATTGCAAGCACTGCGAAAAGTGCATTAACTACAGCAAGTAGTTTGTTTCCAAGATCACCAAGATCAATAGTAAATCCAAATACAGCAGCAACAACCTGTACTAAAAGTAATACGGCAGGAATAAGTGCTACCCAAAATGCTTTGTTTTTTGCTCTTACAGTCCAGTTAATTTTACTCATAATGAAAATCCTCCTTTAAATTATTTTTTAAAACCATGTTCTATTAAATAATCATAGTTTTTCTTTACGTACTCCATTGAACGTGTAACACGTCCATTATCCATATGGTTTTCTTCTAAGACATTTTCGTAATCTTGATACACATCGAGAATATGTTCATATTGCTCACGATTATAATCCCTATCATTCATTATGGCATTTGCAAAATCTAATAGGGTTGTCCGCATATCAGATATTTCTTTTTTGACAAAATTATTATTAAGCTTATTCATCATTTGATTTAACTCTGAAATTTGGTCACTCAAATTATCTTGATCTTGTTTTAAACCATTACGAATTTCAATAGATTCAGCATGATATTTTTTTTGTTTTTCAAATAAATCATCATTATATTTTTGAATCTTTTCTTCTTGCATCTTGAGCCTTGTTTCAAATTCTATCATCTTATTATCTAACGTTTCTTTTTCTAAATCTCCTTTGAATTTAATACCCATAATAGATTTAATTTTTTGCAATAATTCTAAAAACGTAATGAAAAGAATTATTACCAAAATAAAAGAGATTAGAGCGTTATATACTCCAATCTCATGAATCCCTTTTAAAGCATCTACAGCCCCCATTTTCCAACTACACTCATCCTTTCTACACTCTAGTAATGTATTTACCGAATACATAACCAACATATTTATTTGCGATTTTTACCTGTTTCCATTCGTTTCCAGAACTGTCTTTTTTAACTCCAAGAACATCAACTTTATTATCTTTATTGAGTGTTGGGTAGCCAGAAATTTTTGCATAAGAAGTTCCTGCATCTTTACGTACAGCCACATCGTTTCCTGTACATTTTCCGACATATGGATATTCAGATTTAGTCAATTTATCAGGTGTTGTAATCTTTGCTTTATCAATATAACCTGTGTAAGCATTTGCAATTTTAATCTTATACCGTGATCCAGACACTCCAATAACATCAACAAGATTTCCTCGATTAAGCATTGGATATGTAGCAAGAGCAGTAGCACCAGTTGCTTTCTGATATACGGATGTTCCATCTGTTGTACATGCACCAACAAATGCTTTAAAGTTCTTATTTTCCTTTGCAGAAATTACAGAATCAAGCTTAGTAATAGTGTTCTTACCTGCCTGTCCATCAACAGCAAGATCATATTTCGTCTGGAAATCTTTAATTGCAGTTACAGTTGCATTACCACAAATACCATTGATTTCAAGTTTATATCCAACTTTGTTGAGTTTTGTTTGAAGAGTTTTGACATTATTGCCTCTATCTCCGTACTCAATCCAGTTTTTTGTGACAGTTGTGGAAGTATTTGTAGAAGAATTAAGATTAAGCCCTTTGCCTGTAAAACGAAGGCGATGTGTCCATCCATGAGAATAGTTGTACCAAGGTTGAGTTCTAATCTCGTTACCAGAATCATCAATGGTATTTGTTGTTCCTTCTGATGATCTTGCGTGTACGATGTTATCTTTATCTATTGCCATAGCAACGTGATGAGTAACATTTAACTCAAGATCGCCTTTCTGCATTTGAGCATGAGCAGTTTGATTTCTTGCTACAATCTCAAATCCTACATTAAGCATATTAAGCATGTTTCCCGTATAAGAACAATGTGATTTAAGATAGTTGGCTTGCTCTGTTAATCCATTTTTTAGGAACGCATAATAATAGGATGTACAGCAAAGAGAAGAGCAGTCGAATGACTTAGGAACTGTGATATTATATAGACTTCTTACTGCTTGACTATAACCATGAGAATTATCATTTGCGATTCCTATAGCAAAAGAAACTGCATCATTAATTACATTTTGTACAATATTATTTGACATATTATCACCTCCTTGTGGTGTTTTATTTGAATTGTTATTAGATGTGTTTGTGGAAGTTTTAGAATAGTCTTTATAGAAAACACTACGATCTACTTTGGTAGGGATACCATTTATGGTACTCTTCGAGCTATATTGCCATCCGACAATACCAGTAGAAGCAGGGATTCTTAATCTTTCTGGTAAAAACCCATCATCGTTAGAACTATATCTTGCCACCCAACAATCGTATTTTTTAGCACCATCTGGCAACTTATTTTGATACCAAGAATAACCACAATAAATTCCAAACTTATATCCAGCTTTAACAATAATTGCTCTAAATGCATTGATCATTTGCATCATTATATTTTTAGAAATGTTTCGTTGACATTTATCTTCGATGTCAAGAAAAACAGGATAATCAAGCTTTCTTTTATTAAGAGTTTTTATAACTATATTTGCCTCTGTTTTAATCTGCCCGATAGAAGTAGCATAGCTATATTTATAAACTCCAACAGGAATTTTGTTATCAATGCATCCTTTATAATTTCTTTCAAAAGTAGGATCAATCACATTCCCTTTTTCTGTAATTCTAAGAATAGCAAAACCCATTCCATAATTAGCTACTGTTTTCCAATTTATATTTCCTTGATTTGCAGAAACATCAATTCCTTTAATTTCAGCCATATATTAAGGCAACCTCCTTTACATAAAAATAGAGAGCCTTGAAATAACTCAAGACTCTCTTAAAAAATCTTATTTTGTTTTACATTTTACTTTCATATTATAGAGAAAATATTTCGTTTAATCATCATAGTTAGAATACAACGCAAGAGCATTTAGGAACTCTGCATTGCTAGGACATTTTGAAGCATCATATCCCAGGATTTCACACACATATGATTTATTGCCATCCCAACATCTGTATATTGTATGACGAATTGAAGCTTCAACGCTAGATATGGTTGAATTATACCTATGTGCGATGACAGGATAGATATCTTTTGTTATGTATGTTGTTTTATCATTTTCAATACAACTGATTATAATATCTACGCTGTCTTGAATATAAAGATATCCTTTATATTTTGAATTAAGGTGACATTTTCGCAAAATCTTTCCAACACTCTTTCTCATATAGATCCCTCCTTATATTATTTTTCTGATAGTATAACATAAAATGACAGAACATTAAAAACATAAATAAAATTTTAGATAATTGCATGAAAATATTTCAATATAAATGAAAAATTTGTAATATTTTATATAATATATCCAAAATAGCATCCAAATACTTCCATATTTGTAAAATTTTTATCAATGAAATGTACCCTTCAATCAGGTATAATTTTCCTACCCAGAAAGGAGGTGACAAATATGGCATTATATGAAATTAAAAATTACATCAAATTGCTCTGTATAAGGATTGATCATATAGAAAGTTATGTAGTAGATGAGTTAAATACGTCTGACGAACAAAAGATTAATGAGTTCGTCAAAATGTATAAACATCGAAAAGGTCTAAAGATTCTTATATTCGAGATGGCAGATGAAGCCCATATGATTACATATGAGCAAATGCAAAGCTTCATACATACACTACATGTATTTGATTACATTAGACAAATTATTGAAAATGAAGCAAATAAACTCGTAGTTGTCAATGACAGTGAGAGTCCTGATGCGTTGCAGACAGATTCATACTTGCATAGGTTGTTAGACTTGGGTAAGTAAGAGAGTAGGGCGGGAGAAAGTTCTCCTGCCCGTTTTGTTGATTAACTAAAGCTTCCTTTAGTTAATATAAATTCTTAAAAATTCGCTTATAAAATTGACAATTAATTCTTCGTTGTATTCTTGAACGTTACTTGAATACTCACTTGTTTCATTAGGAAATTTGTTTATACCCTCAAATAGTGTTGCATAACTAGCACCGCTAGACTTAGCATAGTCTTTTGGTGAACCACTCTGACTACCAGCTAAAATGTAACCAATAAAATCAGCTCCATTCATGTCAATATTATATTTTTTCGGCATGTAATCTGTAATTAATTGTAAATGATTGTTTGCGACAATATTTTCAATATTAATCTTCCATTTACAGAAGCGGTAATATTTTCACGCCTTACGATAATTGCATCAGTTAATACTTGACCACTATTCAATAAAGAATATACTTTAAATGGGAAGAGGAAAATTAGCTCCAAGTAGTAAGAATGAAATTACTATTTTATTTCCAATCCAGCCAATTACCATTAGTACTGTCGTAGATTCTAGTCTTTACGCTAAATGGCGTCGTGTAGCTTATAGCTAATTGATACTTTATCTTATCTTCTTCTGAACCCATACAGAAAATAAACCATGTAGTATTTCCGAGAGGTTTGTTTTTCGCGGAACTAAATACCATTGCTGTTTCGCCTATAGGGATGTTATTACAATCATTCCATACCCCATTTCTGTATACTTGTTGCATACATAACCTCTTACTATATAATTCATTAAGTGCCCCAATCATAGTTTTATTTGATGTGGCTAACTGATTGTATACTTTTGTAGCAAGTTTGTCTAAAATCCAATTTGCAAAATTGTTAAGATATCCTTTTTTCATTCCATCATTAGTTTTGACTAGAAGAGTATTGCCATCTGCGAACCCCCCCGATATCTGTATAGTTTGCTGATTCTAAATTGTTTGCTTTTATACGAGCAACAGTATCTTGAACTTCATATGTTGCTGAATTATTCGTTGTAATATGATCAATAACAGCCATATGTAGACCTCCTATTTTATATTGATAACCTATCCCAAATTGACGTTCTGATTAAAATAGTATATAATATCGAACATAAGTTTAGGATAGGAGATTTTTATGAGTTACAAAAAATTAACACCTGTAGCTGTAATTGCATCTTTTGATTCAGAGGGAAATATCAAACCTCTTTATTTCAGATACAAAAACGAAAAAATACAGGTGTCAACAAAAATGTGCATTTCTCAAATGCACGATATTATATTTTCTTGCGAATACATGATTGAATATGATAATGCTGTTAGAACAATAGGATTACTTTATAAGACAGATAAACACAAATGGTTCATTATCAATCAAGGTTAATTATTTCATTTTCCAAATAACTCGACCAAACAATTTATAATAAGGTTTTGTATCTGGAAGATAATCAAATACGTAATGATCAATCCAGTCCATTAATGGAATGATAATAGCAGCGATAAACGCCCATAGAAAAGTAAACGGCAAACAGATTTGACCGTCAATATTAAAAGGCATATTTCTATAATCCCAAATGTGATAATCTTGATTAAAAATCAATCCAAACATATATTCAATTAAAGTTGCAAAAACAGCACAGATTCCTATTTGTAATGAAATATCAGTTTCATATGAAAAAACATTGTTCAAAATAATCATTGGAATGGCACAAATGGACGCACAGAACATCATAGTAATGTCGGAACGTCCTCGAAAGATAAGCTCTAAGCATACGTAAACATATCCAGAGAATGTAAAGAGTAGTAGGTATTTCATAAAACTACGTAATGATTTCATTTTTCACCTCCTAACTTTTCTCTATATCTCGATTTTGATTGCAACATTAGACATAAGAGAGTAAAATGAAGTTATCAAACTATGGGAGGTACAGAGAATGAAAAAGAAAATAGGTATTCATTTTATACCATGTATTGTATTAATGGCAGTTCTATTATTGTGCATGACATTGACAGCAGGAAAAGTTTCAGCTAGCGATTTTTCTGACGGAAACTCAGAAGAGGGAAAATATATTGAAGAAGATCAAGTAAAACCGCAACCTCCTGTTATCACAGATTTTAAAATCAATAATGATTCAATTTTGGGATATGGAGATAAATTGAACATTAGTTTTAAAATTGCTAATAGGACATATGATAATTCTGATCCAGATAAGAAAACATATGTTGGTAGAATTATTTATAAATATGGTAACTCAAATATTAGCAATTCATATATGACAACTCACTTATTTTATAATCCAAAAACTGACAGAATAGAGAGTGAACAAAGTGATATATTAAATGATGCATTTTCATCAGCCAGACCAGAGGGAGTATATCATTTTGAATATTTTTATGATAATTTAACAAATAGTTATGAATATGCTGATTCCACTAAAAATAAAAGCATATTAAAAATATCGAATACCACCATAACATTCTGTGAAGATTGCAAAAATGGAAAACATCGAATTGATACTATAAAATATAAAGAACCAACATATAAAGATTATGGTTATTCAAATTGTCAAAAATGTAGAATTTGTGGAACTGTAATAAGTGGAAAAGTATTAAATCCTATCAAACCATATTGTAAGCCATCAACTACTAATGTTACAATGTATGCTAATCAAATTAAAAAGTTTCAAATTAAACATGCAAAAGGTGATAATGTAGTTGACAGAACTCATTTAAATGGAAGTATTTATATAAGAAACATATGTCTTAAAAAAGGAGATAAATCTGATACAATTACAATTCAGCCATATAATAAAATCGGAAAAGAAACGGTTGAGTTAATATTAAAGTTAAAGAGTGGATTAAAAGCAAAAATAAATATTACTGTTAAACCTGCAAAAACACAAAAAATCTACGGAGTAAAAAAGAATATTATAATAAAACAAGGTAAAAAATATACGTTAAAACCAAAGATTTCTCCGTCATATAGCAAAGACAAAATAAGCTATTTTTCTAACAACAAAAAAGTTGTAACGGTAAATAGCAAAGGTATAATTACAGCAAGAAAGAAAGGAACTGCATATATTATAATCAAAAGCGGTTCTAAATATGTGAAATGTAAGATAACTGTAAAATAAATTTCTAAAGGTGATAGATTTAATATAGTCTATTGCCTTTTATTTTTATTTATTCTTTAGTTGTGATTCCAGATATTCAATTCTTTTTTGTTGATGTTTGTTTTGCTTGTATAATTCTTGTATACCTTTAATTGCATATTTACTCAATAATAGAGTATCAATGGATTTTATATTCATAGTACCATCATCATCATATCCACCACCAACTGTAAGAAGAGGATCAATTAACTCTAATTCATCCGCAACGCATCCTAATTCTTGATGTACTCCTGTTTGTTTCCAATTAAATTCTCTAATTTGCATTTGCATAATTTTTGATAAAGCATTAACGGAAGAATCTTTTACATCTTCTTTTAATCTTATGTCTGATGATGATGCTGTAAATGTTGCACTTGAAAAATCGGATTTTCCATATTGCGCACGAATACTTATTTTATTTCCAGATGCTCCTTGTAAAAATGCAACTCTACCATTATTTGATGCCGCTGATGCTATAGGTCTTCTGTATATCATGTCCGATGCTGTTGGTAAAGTGTCTTGTTGGTAATCATAGAACGTTAAAATGTCCATCCTTGCTGTTTTCCTAACAGACAATGAGCCAGTGGCATCAATTGAACCAGCATATATTGTTCCTTGCGTAGCTCCTATATCTCCGTTAAAAGTTACGGTTTGACTTCCAGGTAGTATTTGAATTTCTGCTTCATTTGAACCATTTTGAGAAACAAGTCCAAAAGACAACATACTTCCACTCCATGATACAAATGTTCTTTCGTTTTTACCATTACTATCATATATCTTGTAATATTGCTTTGCGGTTAAACTACTTGCATTAATAGTACCTGTAATAGTAGCTTTAGAAGCATATAAACTTCCATCATGTCCTACATGAAAAGGAGCATTACCACCGCTTGAAGCACCAGCCCAGAAAGCCCATTCTTGACCAGAAGTACTACATATTCCAATTGCATCATTAGTAATTTTATATTTTGAAATTTTAAATCCACCAATTGTCATCGTACTTCCATCCCACGCTAACGCACCGTCATTATACTTAAAAGTACCACTTCTCAAATTAATCCATCCATTAGTACCAGAAATATTATCTGTTGTAATTTTAGCTGCTGTAATCGCACCTGCACTAATCTTATCAGATGTAATCGCACCTGCACTAATCTTATCAGATGTAATCGCATTTGCAGCAATAGCATTTGCTGTGACTGTACCTGTATAAATATTTCCACCATTAATATATGTAGAGTCATTGTTATAACACCAAGCAGAAGATCCAGCCAATTGCGTTGCTCTAGTAGAACTTGCAGGTAAATCTGCATTTCCAGAACCCCATGTTAATGTTACACTTGGAGAATCTATATATTTAAGAATCCTTGTATATCCCCAAACTTCCGATTTTTTACAATATATATTCCATGTACTTGTAGCAGTTTTCTTTATATACCAATCGCCACGTCCAGTTTGATTAAAGAAGTTTAGTCCTGGATCAGTATTATTTGCATTTATAAATTGTAAATTAATTTCAGAATATCCATATCCTCTTGATTGCGCTCCAATTACCATAGCTCTATCAATGTAATTGCCAATAATTTTTATAGTTGCGATATGAAAATAACCATTAGTTTTTCCATTGCCTTCAAATACTGCATAATTAGAACTAGCGTTAGTAATATTTAGCGTTCCATTTTCAATACTACAGTTACCAATCCTACCACTCGTAGCTGTAATACTACCAGTAATTGTGGCGTTTGTAGCAATTAATACACCATTATGTCCAACTCTAAATACAGCATCTGAACCATTTGCGCCATTCTTACTGTTACTTTCACCTGCCCAAAATGCAAATTTATTAGTATTTGAAGATATACCAGTTCTATTAGGAATATAAAGAGAGTCAGTACCAATATTCCAGTTACCAATCTTACCAGAACCACTTAGAATTCTACCACTAAAGAAAGCATTGCCTACAGCATAGAATCCATATCCAGTAGGATTTTCTCCATTAACAGCAGGAAGTTCACCTAAATATCCCATTCGCACAATAGGCTTACCATCATCAACAGTACCATTATAAATATCAATACTAGATTTCTTATCTTCATTATAAGATGACATTCTGATTCCTACAGGTCTGTTCTTAGTTGTACCATTAACATTAAGATTGACCTCATACATCATCATTTTTAAATCACCAACGGCTGAACCAGAATAAGTCTTACCTTGCTCAATTCCTGCACAATCATTAGTAGTTGCAAAATTTAATGTGATATATGCTGTTTTAGCAGTAGTAGTATTTAATTGTCTTGCCATTGTACCATTTACAACACCAAGAACTGATGTATTGATACGTCCCATAAGTTTAATCTTACTGCCAGAAGTCCATGTTTGACCACCAATACTAGAACTGATAATATTGTTATCTGTAATAGTAAGAGTAACAGTAGTGCCAGATTTTGAATTAATATAAACACTTGGATTTGTAAAAATAATGCATGGAGATACATAGAATGTAGAACCTAGATTTGTGATATTATCAATCGCCCATGTTGTACTGCGAAGTTCATCTTTAACATAGACATTATTGAATATAGCTGTTGCAGCATCCGCATTGATACGTGATGAAACATTGACGTTTGTTGCACTAACATTGTTTGCAGCTAAATTTGAACTTGAGCAAGTTACTCCATTGATATCTAAAACACCTTGATTCCATTCTATAATTCTTGAAGTGTAATCATTATTGCTGTTATTAAAATGGAAATCTATAAATGGACTTGTGAAATATAATTCCAAACCTGCGTTTTTAATTGTAGCACCATATTCAAAATCAACGCCCGCATTTACTATCAATGATCTATTGCAAGTAATAGCAGAACTGTTTGCTATAAAGCAATGTTCACCATCTCCAACTTGAAATTCTCCATCAGTTCTCAATGTTCCATTACCACAATAAATACCGTATGCAAATGGATTATTATTACCACCATCATTTATACGAAGCCAATTATCAAATCCTTGCAAAGCAACTTTACCATATAATTGTAGATTGCCATTATTTATGTTTATGTTTCCATTATTAACATTTAAATTTCCATTAAATGTACCACCATTACTAAAATAAACCTTATTCAAAAATCGTGAACTACCTGTCACGATCAAATTATTTAATTGAGCCAAATAAATCGTGCCTCCTTTCAAAAAAGAGGACGATATTATTCGTCCTCATCATCAATCATAAATGATAGCATTTCAAGGTCTGCAAAAGATGGGTTTGCATCTTCAATATCATCAATAGTGATAAGCTTGAAATTAATCTCATTTTCTTGTACTAAAAGTTCCTGGTATTTATTCTGGAACTCATCAAAAAATTCCTTTTTAACAGTTCTTGTTTTAATCTCTTCACCTTGTTCATTTTTTACAGGATTACCTTTTTCATCTTTCATAACCTCTTCTGTAGAGTGTTCATCATCAGCATATTCGGATTGAAATTCTCTGAGTGCCTCTTCATAAAGTTTATTAGCTTCTTCAATCTTTTTGAGATTTACACGAAACGCCCACTTTGCTTTTGTGTTAAAATTCTTAATAAGCTCAAAAGTAGGGGAGTATGTTTTCTCATTGCCATTTTCATCTTTTTCAACATTTCCTTTTTTATCAATTACTTTTTCTGTACGATTGATATACGCATAAATATTGATAAGCTCTACATTCTTTAGTGTCATTTTCTTGAAATTGCTCATATTAAAAATCTCCTTTAAATTAATTCATTCTTTTGATTAGTTGTTCTTTGTTTCAGATGATGATTCCGTTGAAGAATCTGTATTTACATTATCTTTTGTAGTATCATCTTTGCTAGATTCATCCTTGCCAGTTGTATTTGTATCGACTTTTGGAAGGTATGGTTCTACAATCTTCATCATAAACGCTTTGGAAGATGCTACGATTTCATTTACACGATTCATAGATTCTTCTGGAAGTTCCATTCCATATGTAATTTTTGTAAGTTCTTCTTTAGATTCACATACTTTGATTAGCATATTGATGGCATTACAATATGTTTGTACATAAGTAGAATGAAGATATAATGTCGTATAGATATTTGTAAAATCTATTACTGAATACATTTCGCATGGATTTCCAGATGAATGATACGGAACTGAAAGTTGTTCAATAGGAACTCCCTGTCCTAACAATTCTCTAACTGATGCCATTGCAGAAGCAGTATTACTTTGATCTTCGAGAGTGAACGTGAAATGTCCTGTGCTTCCATCTGACATAACAATATCCTGTCCATTAAAAATATCCGCTTGAGCAGATTGAGATACTTGATTATGGATATATGTTTTATATTCTTCTAAATCCATCTCATCTGGATTTATTACAGGATTGATTTTAGCATCAAGTTTTTGCACTTGATTCACCAAATCAGCTTTTGTTAGATTGATTTCGATAACATCAACAAAACGACTTTCAGGCTCATAAAATTGTGAACTAAAAGCCATAGCAGAAGAGAAGCTATCATATACTGTAAATGCAGCTAAGAAGTTTTCTCCTGCATAAATATCTAATTTTTCAATATCATTAAAATCTGTTTTTACAGATTGATAGTCCGATGTAATAAGTTTCAAAGTGGCATTTGTTTGAAACATAGAAGGATTCCATTCATAAAGTCGATATTCAACTTCCTCACCACTTTCTTTTTTTGTTACTTTTACTTTAAATAGAGCCATAAATTTCTCCTTTAATTTTCTATAATTTCGTTGCAACTTATATAAGTATTATGAAATTTTGTCTTTACAGAATTGGAAGATAAGAGGTCAATATAATATTTCTCTGGAACAATCAATATATCACTGAGAGTTACCCATGCAGTTCCATTTGAATAATCACTTCTCATACTAATTCCGAATTTTGTTATAGCTGTGTTTGTAGATGTAAATGTAGTTTTATATGTATAAACACCAGTAGTCTTACTTAATACAACATCACGTGGTCGTTTTACATCATTTAGCGCACCTGTGATAGGATTTCCTGTTGTCCATCCATCATTTTGAGTACCTTGAAACCGCATATCAAAAGTTCCACCAGAGTTTGTTTTTGTAAATCCATTCCATGTAAGAGTACATTCAATGTAATATTTTACATTTGGAGTTACTGTTACGACACGTTCAGGCATACACGAATTTGATCCTGTGTTTGGTGTATAAGTAACACTATTTTGTAAATCCATTCCATTTCCATCGACAAAAATAGACATTGCTTTACACTCATACAAATTTGGAACAATAGCATTTCCATTCTTTTTAACCGTTGTCATGATTCAACCACCTCACCTGCTAACATAACTTGTCCAGTCGAAGTGATAGATGCTGAATTTTGATACAATGCCTTAACATCGTCTGCGCTAAGTACCGTAGTAAACATTCTAAAATCAGAAATCCATCCACAGAAATTTGTATTCCATTGTGTTCCCGAATAAGAGTTTCCCAATGCTAAATATTCCATATCTGCATTGATATAATTTAATGTAGTATATTTTGTAATATCACCTTTTCTTGTACCATTAAGATACCAATAAACACTTCCACTATTAAAAACATATGTGATCATATACCATGTATTTAATGATAAAGATTGATTTGGCATACCTTTTCCATATTGAGGTGTATTACTCCATATATAGCTCCAAAGACCTGAACCTTCTGTATTTACACATATCCACGGGAAATTACTTGGAGGATTATTTAAACCTGATAAGATAGTAGCATATCCACCACATCCGCTATCGAGCCTTACCCACATATTAATAGTTAGTCCCCAAATTGTCTTTTTAGCATAAATTGGATTTGGAAATTTAAGATATGATTTTGCAGAAAAATAATAACATGCATCATAACGTGGAGATTGCACGCCAATACCAATACCAACATCTACCGATGCGTTGTTGGAATATCCAGAGATATCCGATACAGATGAAGTTACCATTTCATTTGCGATAAACGAATATTTTTGTCCTTCTGTTACTTGGATATCTTTTATATCTACGTCAAAAGTGTAAGACATACCATTGGTACTCATATCATTAGTGTAAAATTCAACCCACGGATTACATGTAACAGTAGTACCTGACCTATCAAAACTCGCGTTTATAGTTTGAGAAACAGTATATTCATGCCATTGTCCATCCGCATTTAAAGTATCTACCATAGTTGTTACCCAATCATTATCACATCTAGCAGCTCTTAAAAATAATTGAGTATGTAATTTAGAATTGCATCGAACTTTACATGAATAATAATATTTTTTTCCTGCGGTAAAAGAGAAGTGACTTCCTATTATCAAACATTTATACATATCTTTTCCTGTGCCTGTATATGATAATTTGTATTTGTATCCACGTTCATTTGAAAGCTTTGTTCTGGTAATATAACTACTATAATTCAAAGCACCTTCCGCAGCATCACCAAAATATTTATTTGTAATTCCGACTTCATAAATATTGTTCAATGGATAATGAATGATTTGCAAATTATAAATACTTCTTATTTGCTTTTGTGAAATAACTTCATCATATATACGAAGATCGTTCATTAAACCAAAATAATTTGCACTACCAATTTGAACATAACCTGTGAGATAACCACCATTACCTACGTCCGTTCCAATTAAATTTCCATTAGTATATGATTTAAGTTCTGTACCGTTATACGTAACACAAACATGATACCATGTACTATTTGAAGAACCTAAAATTCTACTTCCACCAGTGATTGCATATATCTCATTATTATGAAAAGAACATGCACGAGGATAAGTTGTACACGATTCAAAACGAAAATTACTTCCATAAGAACCATCGGTCTTTTTATCACCTAACTGCAACATTTGATTCCAGTCAGCTTTTGTACTATTATCAGCTAATGTCCAGAAACACACACTGAATTTTTTAGCGTTAACTAATCCATCTGCTGTAAAACTAATAGGTGAAGAATTTGGTACATTTAAACACTTTCCAAAAGTGCTACATGTTCCTTGCACATAATTTCCCGAAAGATTTGATAAATTACTTAGCCCTTGATTATTAATATTTCCAATCATAGGCATCCATACTTGTAATCCCAAACAACCCCTCCTTTCTTGTTTTTTGAGAGAGAAGATAAGCTATGACACCTATCTTCCCTGTATTATGAGAATACGAAGTTCAAACATTGATTTGAATTGTCATATTGTAAAGCACAGTGATTATCAACATGTACTTGACTAGCATATAAATGAGGTACGTCAAAATATTCATTACCTTGATTTCCTCTCATTGCTAATCCCGCAGGCCATCTTACGGAATCATAATCAGTGTACATTAGTTCAACTATCTGACTTCCATCTGAATTTACAAACTTAATCTTCGGATTGTTTGCGCCATAAGCAATAGATGCAGATGTAGTGCCTTGAAGATGAAGTAAACCAGATTTTATTCCACCATTATGAACAGACATTAAAGAAAATGTTGCTGTACCATAAATATTGGCTGTGGTGGTTGAAATACTTCCGGCATTCAAGTTTGCATCTATTGTTGCTCTATCGGTGAAATTTTGTTTTCTAAAATAGAAGTTTCCGTCTGAGTGGAACAATAATGTTGCAGCAATTCTATCAGCCCAATGGAATCCTATTGATGGAGCATATGCTATGTCAGATTGTTTAGATTTAACACAATCGTTTTCACGAATTTGTAATCCTGAATGAGAAAATCTACTTCCAGAAGTAGTGTAGCTACCATAAACTAATGCCTGTCCTGCTACATCACCTGTTCCATTAAACGATTTACCGAAAATATTTCTGCTAGTTTCTAATTGAGTTGCTGAACTAGCATTTCCAGAAAAAGTTCCTGTAAATCCACCACTAGCAGTGATTCTCGCAGTCTCATTTCCAGCAGCATTTCTGATGCTCAATCCATTTGAATCATCATCACCAAATTGCAATACTAATTCAAGATTATCATAGGCTGTTTCTTGAGAAAATAATTTAACATAATCACTCTGTCCATTCCATTGTAATCCTCCACGAGTTACAGGAAATGTAACACCTTTATTACTATTGTTCCAATTACCAGAATCAGCCCATTCAATGAATGCTGTTCCTCCCATCGTTCCACCAGATTGTTTCAGATAAGTAGTATTAATTGCATTTCCGTCTGAATCTGCTGTAGCTCTGTTTACTGCTGTAGTTCCTAATTTAGATACAATATTAGCCGCTGTAACACTATAAGCACTTGCACTTGTAATGTGACCAGTAGAATCAACAGTAATTTTAGGGATCGTAAGATAGTTTGTAGAATCAGCACCATAAGTTCCTGCTGTAACACCAGAAATACCATGTGAAATAGTAGCAACACCTTTTAAAATAGATACATTAATATATCCAGTACCTTTGATACTATTTGCTCCAACTGTACCAATGTCAGAAACATTGATATTATCAAGTTTAGCTTTATCCGCAGCAGACATATATCCGTTTGCTGTTTTAGTTACTTCACCAATAGCAGTTAATAGTTGTTCTCTACTTACTGTGATTTTATTTGATGCAACAGTAAAATTCGTTCCATTCAAACTTAATGTTGAAGCATAATTATGAGTATGTCCACTTGAAGCTGCACCTATGGAAGATAAGCTAATATCCGTTGTGCCATCAAAAGAAGCATTGCCAATTTTACGTGCTGTTTGAAGTTTTGTTGCGGATGTGGCGTTACCATTGAATCCTCCTACTGCATAAATAGTACCATCAATAGTCATATTTGCAGTAGTAACAGCACCTTCTTTTCTAATCCAAATAGTTAAATCACCAGTATCATTTGTTAAGCTAGTGTCTTTCCACCATTGTCCCCATACTACATATCCATCAGTTATTCCATTACGCCATGTGCTAGTGCCAGTTGTAAAAGTATCAGATGTTGTAACAGGATTTAACAGAGTAGTTCTAGTCGCAATACCATTTAAATTACCATTAAACTGAGATGCCGTAACTTGAGTTGGAGATCCATTACCATTGTTGAATCTGTATTCTGTAATCAAAGGAGAAGTAGAACCATCTGCCCATCTATATCCAAAATGTACAGTACCTCCTTTGAATTGGTTTTTATAAAAACGAATCTCATTAGTTGCAACAAGATTAATATAATTTGCAGTATCAGAAGATGTCGCATAACTTGCGCTACCTGAAACATTACCAATAACATTACCTGTTAATGTTCCCATTAAACCATTTACAAATCTTGCTGTACCATTTACGATCATATTACCAACAGTAATCGAATCAAATTCTGTAGATGTTGCTTTTAAATATGTTGAAGAAATCTTATTTCCTTCATCATCACAAATAGCTCTGTCAGCAGTCCCTTTTAAAGAACCATGAACAAAATCAATATAAGCCTCTGAAAAATACCATGTGCTAGTACCAAGAGAACTATGACCATCACCAGCAATTCCAGACTGATAAGGAATCAAACCATTTACAGTTGATCTTATCCAATCTGTATCATTTCCATCTGGACGAGCCAATCCATAATAACCATTTTTATTATTTGCTCCTAGTACTCCTAAATTTGCTCTTGCTTCGTTGACAGTAGTTCCACCTGTTCCACCATATGCAATAGATATAGAACCAACATTAATTGCTGCTGAACCATCATAAGCTTTTCCATTGATGCTCAAAGCATTTACTACTTTTTTCGCTTGATTTGCCGTTGCATTTAATGTTCCTGTGACTGTCAAATCACCTTTAATAGTTCCACCTGTAGTAGATAGAAAAACATTTCCACCAGCAATACTTTGATTTTTATACCAAATAGAACCATCATAATCCACGTGAAATAAATATTCCCAATCTTGAGGGTGAGTAGTAGGTGTATCTGCTCGTCTGATATATAAAAATTTTTTATTATACGATTTTGCATCTTTACTCATATCTGGTTTTACGATACCAAAATCATAATATTTATTATCCTGTGGATTGAGTACAAACTTACCGTTGTTAAGAGTAGTCAAGCCAGATTGAAGGCTCATATTATCGTTCTGGCTTTGTAAATGCCATTCATTTACTACAATCGCAGCATTTTCAGTAGCTTTCAAATAAGAATATTCATCGCCTGTCAACGCACCATCATTGTTCATTATGTCTGTAATGATAGTTGTTCCAATATACCAATTATGTTGTTCTGTTCCAAACCATCCATCTAATGCGTTGATTGTACCATTGAAATATGCATTTCCAATTGTATCTGTATAGAATCCAGGTGTATGAATCATACCGTTGTCTAAATCAAGGAATGTTCCTAAAATAGAATAACCTGCACCGTCAACATATGTACCTTCTTTGTAATTCTTTGATTTGATTACAGAAGAAGAGAGCATATCGGTTGTAATTGCACTTGTTTTGATTTTTCCACCTTCAATAATGGTAGAAGTGCCATCTGGCGATTTGATAACAAACTGATTCGTGATTGCAGATACCAAACTATCCGTAAGTGTGAGAGAAGTAGAAGATGATGTTCCATCCACTAACCATGAGAATTTATCTGATAGCTGTTCAAAAGATGTTTTAGCGTAATTGTTTACCGATTCTGTTTCCGATTTTGTAGAATAAGTTGATTCAACGGTTTGTTTGAATCCACTCATATCTTGTTCTGCCTTTGATACACGAATTGTAAGTGACTGGACAGTAGTTCCGTCAGCTTTACTTTCAAGTGTCGTCTGCATATCTTTAACGGTAGAATTTATGCCCGTAATATTCTTTTCAACAGAAGTAGTTCTATCTCTAATATCTTTAACGGTTGTTTGATCATAGTCATTTATCTTTGTCGTAATATCCGATTCCCAAATTTTGTCTGTAATAGATTTATCTATTTTGCTTACAGTAGAAGATACTCCGCTTAAATTGCTATTTATACTTGATAATTCAGTTGCAACGCTTTCTTGATATTCTGTATAGGATACGCCAAATTCATTTCCTTTTCCGTCAAGAATATTCGTAATAGAAATCTTGCCATTCTCATCTGTTTCAACAATAGGAAAATTGAGCTTATCTTTTGACACAGTTCCGCTTTGAATCATATCGTTTACAATTAAGCCGTTAGCAATAGCACCAGAATGAACACCATCCTTACTGTCAATCAAAACACCTTTTCCAGTTTCATCAAATAAAGAAAAAGTAAATGCTCCTGTAGCATCTTGTCCAATTTGAACTCTGACGTTTCCATTATTGTCATAAAATTGTTGCGTACTATTTTTAAAAGCAATAGAAGGTTTTCCATCCTGAGATATGAGAGTTATCATCTCTGCTGTAGCCTCATGAATCATTAAATCAGCTACAGAAATTTTTGCAGCAATAATCTGTTTAATAACCGCTTCATCAATAACAGCATTTGCGGATGTAAGATGAATTGATTGTAAATTACCAACACCTGCATTTCCTGCAAGGATATTCTTTACATTCTCCAAATCAGAGTTAATAACACTGGTATTAATCTGATTATTTACAAAGTCGATAAATGTTTTAGAATCATTTAGACCTGTGATTTTATTTGCTGATATATCAGATGTAGTGATTTTATTATTTACAAAGTCAATTAAAGTTTGTGAATCACCCCATCCTTTAATTTGATTTGCTGTGATATCAGAAGTAGAAATCTGATTCTTTAAAAAATCAATAAACGTAGTTCCATCTCCACCAGAGATTTGATCTGTTGTGATTTTTGCCGCTTGAATCTGTCCATTTACTAAATCAACAAATGTTTTTCCATCTTCACTACGGATTTGATCTGCCGTAATCGTACCAGTTTTCATCTCATTATGGACAAAATCAATAAAAGTAGTACCAGTTTCGCCCTGTAAAAGTTCTGTGGTAATGTGTTTCATATTCAAATGAGAGTTTACGAAGTCAATGAAATCCCCATTTGATCCATTGATAAGATTAGTAGAGATTACTTCTGAATCAAGATACTTTGTAAAGAACTCATTGAAACTACCTTTATCACCTTCAATGTTATCAACTTTAATTTTTGAAGCATTAATAAAGTTAGAAACTAAAGTATTGATTCTAGCTTCATCGAGATTAGCTGTTGTGCTTCCTGCTATATTTCCAACAGCCGTTTTAAATGCTCCCATTTTGACTAATTGTTGTAGCATAGAAGATAGATATTCTTTTTCACTATCTGAATTACCAGTACCAAAAGATATGCTATTTTTTGAACCACGATTATTTTCAGTATCGAGTAATTCCGTAAGGTCAGTTCTTCCAGAGCGAGATGTGATCATATTTGAAAATTCAAGTGTGAGATCTTCTGTAACATCACAAGGATTCCATGTAATTCCAGTAACACGAAGTTTTACACTATAATCATCACGAATACCTAGACGAATAAATTTAAGTAATTCAAGTTCTCCTTGCCAATGCTTGAAAGCTTCGATTCTATAAAGATTGTCTAAAGATACAGTAAACTTGAATTGAGGTTGTGCTACCTCTGAAAGTTTCTCAACAGCATCATCATACAATTCCTTTTCTCTGTCAATTTCTGTAACAGATGTATCAACAGAAGTAGAAACAATATTATTATTTTGATAATCTTGATCGTGGAAGAGTGAATATATAACAGTTTTATCTTCATCAGTAAATCCATAATCTGCATTGTTAATACTTGCAGATATTTTCATACTCGACATTTGAGAATTATATCCATCAAGAATTTTCTGTGCTTTTTCTTTTTCTTGATTTCTTTTTGCAATAGCAGCGGTAAGAGTACCATTTGCACTTATATATCCATAAATTTCTACATATTTATTATGATAGATATTATAACTATCTTCATTACCACTATTAGCTCGTTTTTCTTCATCTGTTAATTCGCTCCAAGGTTTTGCATAATCTTGAACTTTTTCAAGTTCTTCTGTGTATTTTTTATTTAAAGCATCTAATTCAGATGTTCCATATAAATCCCAATTGGTTTCCCAGTCTTTGACATAATCTTCTTTTTTCTCATCTACTTTTTTGAGATTTCGGATAGCAATTTCAATATTTGGAATAATATAATGAAGAATATCATAATAGGTATAATATCCACCATATCCATTTTCTTGAGCTTTTAATTTCTCAAGATACTTGTCATGGTCAACACTGCCATCTGCTTTAGTCCACGGTTTATAAGTTGAAAAATCATTATTCGATGCATCCCAATTTGGGTCTACAGAAACTTGTAAACTTGTTAATAGAGAATTATAATATTTAAGACTTTCATTTAAACCATCTTCGTTCATATCATCCCATTGTTTGATATCTAAATCATCTGCGGGATTTCTATAAACAATATCATTTACTTTTTGACTTGCATCCGCTGCGTTTTTAGCAACTTCAATATACTTATTACGGTTATCATCTCTATATTTAATCCATTTATTTACTTTTATAAGTAATTCATCGGATATATATGGAGAACATAAAAAATAGTCCAGATTCATAACATAATAATCGCCATAATTGCAATTAATTACATTTAAATCATTATCTCCACGTACATTGAATCTTGTAAAGATAGAATCTTCATCTACATCAATATCAATAGATTGAGCAAGATTTCTATAACTGATAAAAACAGTTGATTCATATTTTTTATCATTCAGATTTTCTTTTGCAATAGCTTTGATTTTTCGATGAATTGTATCGAATAAAAATAGAATTTCCATGCGTGGAGCAATATAAGAACAACAAAGAGCATATAGATTTGTATTGTCTTGTGTAATAGCAGGAAGCTTTCGTGTCCATAACACGGGATCAATATCATCGTCATCTACTGACCATCCAGGAAGTTTTTCTAATAGAAGATGAATAAATGATAAATCATGTTTATTTTTATTATAAAAAGTAACAAACTCTTTAGCATATCCGAGTTCATTTAGATTGTTTTCCGCAACTTGTTCAAGTGAATCTTTATCACCTGTGTTACATTTAAAATTTAACCAGTTTTTATCTTCAAATTCTTTTTCAAGAGAATATGCAATAATTGATTTCTTTTCACTATTTCCATCATTGCTTGTTTTAGGATTCTGTATTTGGAGCATGCCTAAATCTTCCAAATATATAGTCATGTATGGAAGTAGGAGATCATAACCTAAAGATTTTACCTTTTTACCATTAATAATAATGTATTCATCAACATCAAATGTAAGTTCATCGTAGTCTTTCACATGACAACTATATTCTACAGAATTAGTATCTACGCCATTAAGTACCATTAACGGATGTAAATTAAAATCGCACAAATATATTTTCTTACAAGTAGGTATCATATCCATCCACCTACCCTTTTACATGTGTAGTCAAATTCTACCTTTACACTGACAGTCGCAGAACAATCAATTTCAATTTGATTTTCTCCTGGAAGAAGTCTGAGCCAATAAATATTTCCTACATCTTGCCATCCTAAATCTTTGTATGTAATTATTCCAGATGTAGTTTGATCATATGGAATACAATTTTTACAATCTATTATCATATGATTATTTCTACGTGTTAAAAAACTCATAGAATTGTTATTGTCGGTTTTATTTTTTATAGTAATATTAGCATTGGTAGTTGAGGTTTGGTAAATATCCAGAACAGGATAAACATATTCTTCTAATTCATCTGTGAGATTATTTATTGTTATATTTATTTTACTGCCATTAATAGAATAGGTTTGACTAAATTTCTTTTTCCCATATGCTGAATTGCATGTAAATTTAAATGTTAATCCTGCAAATCCACCACTCATAGGTTTCCATTCTGTTTCTGTGAATTTTCCACAATAAATATCTGTTATATTATTTTCACAATCATAAATTTGAATATCTTGTGATATTTTTGGTGATGTGAGCCACGTTTCAATTATTTGTTGTTCTGCTTCTGTAAATGGCTTTTTATTCTTTTTGATTAATCCATATTCAATTTCAAGATTATTGTATGTAGTCCCATATTCATTTGTTATGGGATGTGCAATAGTAGATTCACCTGAAACATCATCACGTGTCATACCAGTCACAGAATCTACTGAGTCAAAACTTGCCAGTATTAATTCTGAACTATTTATCACATTTTTTGTTGATTTTCCATTGTAAATAAATCCTGGCATATTTATTCCTCCTTTCCAATTTTTAATATAAGAAAAGTGACTACTCCGATGAAAGAGTAGCCACCTAATTTATTTACGTGTTACAATGTAATCATCCAAATCTCCGCTTATTCTTACGGATATCATTTTGTGTTTTACTACTTGCAAGATCAAGAATCTTATTCAATTCTGGAAGAGTATCACGTGTTAGATCACCTTGTACAGTAAATGTATTGTATACATTGTTTACACTGTTTCCAGAAGCATCCTTAACTTTAAGTTCTGGCATTTTAAAGTTGCCATTCATTGCGTAATTCTGTTGACGTTCTGCCATATCAATTAAAGTTTCTGTAATATCATTTGGAATTACCATATCAGAAGCTTCTAATGGGGTAATCCAACCATCTTTTGTCACGATGATTTCACGACCATTTTCATTTGTCATAGCAATACGATTTGAACCTACATGTTTCGTTCCATTTGCATATCCCTTTAGATGTCCAGAATTATATCCAGTATCAAAGGAATTAGATTTTTTCATATTGGATTTATCCTGGCTAGTAAAATATTGACCAGAAGTTATACCGCCAATATTATTCAAGATATAATCAATACCTGCCATCATGTCACTGTAATTTTCACCAGCACCACTAATAGCATTACTGATAGCATCTGACATTTTTGCAAGGTCTGAACTTAGCTGATTAGACCACTTCTCAAAATCTTCACTCAACTGAGTTTCAAGATCATCCAGACCATTCACTGTAATGTCATATACATGGTCACGTACAGTATCATCTAAATTATCCTGTTTATCCTTGAGTGATGCTTCAAGTCGTGCTTTCTGTGCATTAGATTCTGCATCTGTCAGTCCTTCAAGACCACGAATCTGTTGCTTGATAAGTTCAATCTCATCCGTTTTCTTCTTAATGGTTTTGTCATAATCGTAATACTCTTTCTTTTTCTTGAGTGCCTTTTTACGGGCATCAATTTCTTTGAACATTGCATCCTGTACAGTTTTAGCCTGATTGATAACAATACTGATAATAGACTGCCTATAATTATTTGCATTCTTCAAAGATTCCTGCATAGCTGAATCATTCTCAGACATTAATTCATCATATGTCTTTTCACCATATTTTGATTTGCTAGAACCGTTTGCAAAATCATCCATGATTTGCTGACGCTTCTTCACATATGTTTGAAGATTGTTCAGTTCTGTATCTAACTGTTGAGAGTTCATCGTAATGGATAACGCACCCATTTCTGTCAGATTTCCGGTGTCTTTGTCAATCATCATATCTTCTGTGATAAGATCATTAATAGAACTAATCTTATCTTTTAGCCGATTTGCTTTTTCGATTGCACGATCAAACATTTCTTCATAAACAGTTGTAATTTTATCCTGTTTTGCTTGCTCAATCTGTGTATCAAAATCACTTACCGCATTTTGGGCTTCAAGAATTTGATTGGTCATTTCCAACCATTCTTCTGAACCCTTTTTAATAATTCCACTTTTTACAGATGCATTCAGTTGTTTTTGTAAATCAGTTACTTCATTTTGTTTATACTTCCTTTGTTTTTGTAAGTCATTGATTTGTGTATCATATTTCTTACTATTTGTATAATTTCCATGTGCTTCTGATTTTTCATATTTCTTCTGATGTTGTTCTGTATAATTGGAATATCTATCATTCCATCCGCTATAATAGTTCTGGACATTCTTGAATTTCTCTTGTTCATTTGTAACACGCATAGCAGCGTATTCAGCTTGAGCCTGGTCAGCATTACTCTGAGCCGTACTTAAAGCATTTGAGAGAATACGTCCTTTATCTGGATTTGAACCAGTTACATATTTGTTATATGCTTCCAGTTGTTTCTTTAACTTAGGATTTTTTATATTAGAAGTATCAACCTTTTGATTCTTCTTTATAGCATTTCTCTGTGCAGTCGTGATTTTCCCTTTTGTAGCCAACAATGCTTTTTTAGATTTGTTACGATTAGCAACATTATTCTTATAAGTCTGCATATTCTTTTTGGCTGATTTCAAAGCAGATTGACGATATGCATTTTCTTGTTTTGATGCTGATGTCTGATAATCCAATAATTTGTTTTGTGCAACAAAAGTTTTCTTTGATTTCTGGGTACTAAGAATCGCTCTTTGTGTTGCAGTAAGATTTTTCTTAGCGTTAGTAAGATTTGTCTGCTGAGTTTTTACATTTTTATTTGCAGTTGTGAGATTTTTCCGTGTCAGTTTAACCTTATTAGCATTTTGATTATTGGACTTTACAGCAGAATTATACTGTTGTGCCGCTTTAAGAGTTGATCCTTTCAGTCCCTTTGTACTAATAACATGTCCTGATTTTAAATCTTTTTGGATTTGTGATTTCCTAGTAGAAGAAACTTTTGATTTCTTTAATACCGATTGCAAATTAGATTTTGCAGATGTAACCTTTTTTGCCGATTGTTTTTTAGCTTTAACACTATTATTATATGATTTTTTAGCAGATGTTTGAGTTTTCTTTGCACTGTTTAATCTTTGTTCTGCTTTTGTTATATTAGGATTATCTACTTTGATTTGTCTAGCAATAGAAGCAAGTCCAGATTTACCTGTAGATAAAGAAGAGATAGCACTTTTAAGCCCATTGACTTTATTTGTTAATGTATCAATCTTTTTACCTGCATCCTCAGTTGGCATATTCGCCCACTGTTCAAATACTTTTAATTGCTCATTATACAAATTCTGAGCTTCTTGTGTACAGTCTTTTGCCTTATCATAATAATCCTGATATTTCTGAATCGCTTCTGCAAGACCTTTTCCAAAGTCTGTAGTAGTATCCATATCTTCAATATTCCAGTATCCACCTTGAACCGCTTTCTTATAAGAATCTGGAATAACAATATTCATTTTTTGTTCAGTGTCAGAACCTTCTGGTGTGTAATAATATGTATATCCAGATGCGATAGAATTAGCTTTATTGGTATAAGATTGTGCGCCATGTTTATTCGCATTAATTTCTTCTACAATAGCTTTCTCTTGACGATTAAGCATTGTTTTCTTAAATGCAGAAGATACATAATCATTGATACGATTAGATATGTTTTCTACAGTATCTTTGAATTTTGTTAGGGTTCTTGCCACCCAGTCAAATACTTGCTCTGCGTGCTTTTGTTTGGAAGTGGTTGAAGAATTATTTCCACCTCCACCACCACCGTTACCTCCACCAGAGTTTCCACTGCCGCCAGAAGATGTTGGGGTGGTATTAGTTTTTTTGTTGGAAGAACCTAATTTTCTACCAGCAGCTCCACCTGCAAAGTTTCCATGCATACCGCCTGCAAATGCATTAGATAAATCAATATCGCCAACATCATCTACGGTTCCAGAAGCATAAGCCCTAGCATGTCCAGGAATACTTCCATTCTTCAAAAGTGCTTCTGTTTGAGAAGCAGAGAAGATAATATCTCCTTTTTTAAGATTTGCTAAATGAGCGCCACCTGGAATCATACTCCATACTCCATCACGGACTATAGATTCAGAATGACCATTAATGGACACTTCATTAACCAGGGCTTGTTGATCATGAGGAATAGAAACATTTCCTTTTGCAAAAGCAGGAGAGAAGTCTGTTAATGAACCACTTGCAAATGCACGTGCGTGACCTAATGAAGTCATTGTGCCTGATGCTTGATTGCCCTTGCCAGTAGGTGCTGATCCAACGGTTTTTATTGTATATGTAACAGTTCTATCATAGTTTGGAGGGTTATATGAAGGAGTAGAACCTAAAGTGTAATTTACTTTAGCACTTTTATCTGCTGGTTGATAATTATCTGGAATAGAAGAATTTTTGCCAAAAATAACTTTTGCGTTCTTGTTAGCTGGTTTGTATCCACTTACTTGAGAAGTATCAGCTGTAAATTTAACTTTTCCAGATTTTCCAGAAGTTCCTTCTAAGTTTCCAGATAGTTTACCTTTAACGTTAACTGTACCAGATGGATTCCCAGTAACAGATGTAACTTTACCTTTTACATCTACTGTGCCAGATGGTGTACCAGTTACGCTTGTGACATTACCTTTTACATCAATAGGAGTGCTTGACGCAGCACCATCAGTCTTTACTTCACCAACGGTAGCATTAATCTTTATTTGTTTTCCACTGGCATTTAATTGATCAGCTTTTTGATTAATCTGATCCAATTGATCTTGATTTTCAACATGACAATCAATCGTAACAGGGGTATTATCTGGGATAGACTCCATAGAAGATTCCAGATTATCTACATCAGATTCACCCTCTACGTCACATGTTACAGTTGTAGAAACTCCTTGTGGAATGGAAGCGAGAGAGTTTTCTAGTTCTTCAACACCACCATTTGTAGAAACATCCGCATTGATAGTGATAGAACTTCCCTCAAGATTCTGTAAATTTTGAATATCGGATTCGGCTTGAGATGTATCGACATCTACCTTTTCTTTAATGTCTTTATTATTCAAAGCTAAAATACTATCTTCGGCAGTTTGAATATCCGATAAGTCAATGGATGAATTTCCTGATTCTTGTGCTGCTTGTTTTAGACTTTCATAAGCTTTAGTTGCATTATCTGTAGCCGTTTGAAGAGTATTATCCATTCCCTTCTGAGCATACTGCGTCTGAGTGTCCATTTCATTCTTAGCTTGCATGAAATTTTGCATTGCTTGAACAAGATTATTGTCAGACTCATATTGACCCATAGCAGAGGTTTCATACTCATTCTGTTGCTGATGTTGTACTTCCGCCTTATAAGCCTTTTCTGCTTCAACAGCTCCCTCTTGTGATTCATCGTAATGAGGATTTCCTTCACTATCAGTAGTAACGTGTTTATCTACTTCTGATGAAATCTCATTTAGTTGTTGCTGAATCTTATCTGGATCTGTTGTATCAAAATCAATCTTATATTGTTTACCTGTAATCTCATTGAGATCATCGACAGCTTCTTTAGCATCGTCTTTTACTTTGTCAACATCGGATGTATCTGTTTCGGGTTTCAGAACTCCCATAGATTCAAATACTTTTCCTAGCATTTGAGCCTGTTCATCTGTCAGTTGAAATTTCTCTTTCAAAGAGTCAAGAGCCTGTTCCGCAGGTTTTAATTCATCACTGTCATATTTACCATCAAATAAATCGACACCATTTACTTGATCTGCTGTAAAATTAGATAAAGTATCAATAGCTTGTTGAACATCTTTATCATTATTATCTTTTGCATCCTTAATCTGTTTAAAGACATCATCATATGTCTTTTTTGATTGTTCATCGTTTCCGAAATCAGGAGTAGAAGAATTGTCAGAAGTAGCATCTTTATTTGCGTTCTCTTTATCTTTCGCTTCTTTTTTAATCTGCTTTTCGGTTTTTACATCTATGTCATCAAGAGAATCTTCATATTTTGATTTAAGCTCATCAATATCTGCTTCCATCATAGAAGCAATTTGTTTTGCCTTATCTCCATATTTTCCATCTTTATCTAAAAGGACTTCTTCTCTTTGTTTTTCAAGAAACTCAGCTTGATCATGTGCTGCGTCAATCTCAGCAGAATATTGGTCTGCGGTATCCTCAGTTACATTTGAGAATCCATTTTTAATTTGCTCAATATCTGCTTTATACGCTTCTACATCGTCTTTTGCCCCTTGAATAGCAGTAGCATTTCCGCTATCATTTTTTTCGAGATCTTTAACTCTGGATTGAGAATCAAAAAGATTCTTATATGCTTCGGAAAGTTTTTGTACACCTTCCTCAGTCGTTGAGAATACATTATTGTGAAATCCATAATCTTCAAGACGACCAAACATATTTGACATGAAATCTTTTCCGATTCCCATAGCACGAGAATCACGTTTAAGGTCAATATCCCCAATGTTCCAACCATCAGAATCACTATATGTAGCTAATCCCTTAGATTTTAAGTCATTAAGAAAATTCTTAACACCTTTATCATTGTCAGTGAGATATCTTTTTGCTTTATTATAATTTTCTTCAAAGTTTGCAACGTCTGTCGCACCCGTTGGAGAAATCATTTTTGCAAAACTTTTAAAATCATCTTCTCCGACAAGTCCCTTATTATATAGTTCTTGGGCGTTTTTCAAACCTGTAACCATATTCGTGTACTTATCACCAGCGTTTTCTGTTCTCTGTGCATTTACCCAATCGGCATAATCTGTAAGAGCTTCTTGTTGTTGCTGATATAGAGCATTATATTGTGAGCGTGCTTGACGAATCTTCGCAAGGTCATCAAACATGTCTTGAAGTTTTGCTTTTTCAGTATCATATGATTCTGTATTTTTAGCTTTCTCAACAGCTTTGTTTTGATCTTGAATAGCCTTTGTCTGCTTATCAATGGCATCTGAGAAATCTGTTGATTTTGCTTTATGTTGAACTTCCAATAATTGAGAAAGAGCATCTTTATTTACTTTAATACCTTTTGCGGATTCAGCAAAAAGATTCTTCTTTGTGAAATCATAACCTTCGACATTATCTGATACGGCACTAGCTAATGATTTTAATGTATCTGCCGTAACACCAGTATTAGACATAGATTCAGAAATTGCTGTCTGCATTGTAGAAAGATTAGAAGTAGCAGTAGTTACAATTTTCTGCATCTTATCAGCAGATAATTGTGCTGCACGTTCTACAGAGTTCATCTGATTAAGAGCAGCTTTCCAATTTCCTGTGAACGTCTTATCTGTAGCGATGGAAGAGAGTGCATCTAATTGAGAAGATGTATAGTCAGATTTTAATTTATCCGCAGAAAATCCTTTATCTCCACTGAACTTGCTTGTGATATTATCAACATCTGTTTGTAGTTGATCTAATGTATCATGGATTCCAGAACTGTTTCTTAATTGTTCATCGGTGAATGCGTCTGTTTGCTTACGTACTTTTTTAACAGCGTCATCTGCTTGCTTTTCGTATTCATTAAATGACATTTTAGTTTTCTTATCATCTAATGCAAATAAAGACGTAAGAGCATCTTGAGTGTCTTTTTTCTGTAAATCTTTTACTAAATTACTTGTCCAATCTCTAATGCCTTTTTCAGCTTCTTCCGATGAAAGATCATTTAGATTGCCACCAAGAATAGACTCTACGCCATTTTTATCAAAGTTAGAGTAGATGCTTGATATCATAGAATCCATTTCAGGCAAATTATCAGTCAATTTTAAATAATCTTTATTCGACTGTAAAAACGCTGGCATAATTTCTTTGATAGCATCAACAGATGTTTGCGCTTCTGTAGATAACTGCTGTTGATAATTTCGGAGAGTATTAATATTATCCTTATTTAAGAAATCATTTTGTGTATACTGTTGACCAAACCACGAAGAACCTTTAATTCCAGCTTTTTTAAAAGTTTCTATGAGATTTGCATTATTTAAATAAGCATACATACCAGTGGTCATTCCGTCCCCACGATGCAGAAAAGCTTCTTTAATTTTATTACCATGACCACCATAATCTTTATCATCATAATCAGCAAGGAAATTTTCAATGGCTTTTTGTTGATTAGTAAGACCGATTTCTTTTGTAAGACCTGCATTTTGATACATTTCTGCTTTGAATTTATCAATAACATCGCTTGCTTCGTTTGCAGATTTCGCATACTGAGTTAATTTCTCAGATTGTAAAGCATTATTTACTTGTTTTGTACTATCACCTACAGAAAGAATAGCTGTACCAAGCGAGTTATAACCTTTGATTTGAGATGGAAGATAAGTTGCCATCTGAGCAGAAAGCTCATTATATTCTTTAAATTCAGAATCTGTAAGAGAACCTTGTTCACCTAAAGAAGTAGCACCTTTAGCAAGTTCAGTATATCTTTCCGCATTGTCTTTAATCCAGGAAGTTGCTTCTTGCATGGTGCTATTTGTTTGCTTATACTTGCTAAGTGCTTCGTTACCTTTCTCAATAGCATTTTCCTGTTTGTTGGAATAGTTATTCCATGCTTCTCCGGCTTTAGTAAGACCATAAGAAATCGCTGTATCAATAAGAATATTCCCACCAATTGAAAGAGCGGTTTTACCGATATTCTTTAAACCTGCACCTAAATCTTTTGTCACGCTAGTGGATCGAATAGTTTCTTCCCCATTTTTAGAAAGATATTCATTATAATCCTTCATTGTAGCAGAAGCTTCTTTTCCATCCTTTGTTGTCTTATTTAATTCTTTTCTAAAACCTTTTAGACTTTTACCATAAGCATCAATGGTACTTGCGGACGCTCCACTATTTTCAAGGAAATTCTTGTCAATTTTTTCACGATTTGAAGATTTCTCATTCATTTGACCAAGAATACCATCTAACTCATTATAAGTCTTTTTCTTTGATTTATAATTACCAATTGAGTTGAATATCTACGAAATTATGATTTATAGACTTGGGCTATCTATATACATTTAATATAATATGTGATAATATAGCAAAGAATAGGAGATGAATTATGGGAGCATTTGTTTTATTTCTAATAATTATTATACCTCAAGTTATAAAGGAAATGGCAGAATCTAAAAAAGAAGCAATTTCTCTTATAATAGTTTTTCTTGTTGGTACATTATACTCAATAATGTTAAGTATTGTACTCATTACAGGAAATGATTTTTTAACTAATCCAGAAGGAAATATTATTGATCAACATTCTCTTCAATTTACTACTTTTGTTGTTATGATTGAACTTATAATTGCAATAAAAGAATTTTATGATAAATATTTTGCTAGTAAGATGACATATAACAAAAGAAAAGGAACTATATACATTGGATTATGTGTAGTAACTATGATTGGAATATTAATCAGAGTATTACAAATCTTATGAAAATGTGGCTACAAATGAAAACCAAGCAAGTAAAATATTAAAGAGGAACATTCGTATGATACCAGAAAACATAATTGAAATACTTTTAGACAATCAAAAACTTATAACAGAAGAAATTGATTCTATTAATAAATCTATTATAAGAATAGAAGATGCATTAAAAACAGCAAGTGGGATAATTCTTCAAAAACTTTTAAGTGAAGCAAATAATAAGGATGTTAATAAAGAATTTGAAAATAAATGTCTTAAACAATCTCAAGATTTAAGAACATACGCCAATACATTGCGTCAAATTGAAACGTTTTCACCATTAAATGACGAAGAACGTCAAATAGTTGAAGAAAATTTTAATTCAAATATTGTTGAAAACGCTTCTAACACACAAACAGTATATGTGTTGGCTAATCAAATTTGTCCAATATGTAATCGTACTTTAATCACAAAAAAGATATCCATAATAAAAAAATATCATAATCACATAGCTAACGTAAGATCCAATGGATTTACATGTAAAAGATGTAACAAAGATTTTATTCTTGATTCAAATAAAGACAATTTTGATAATAGCAATATTAGGCTTGATACTTCTTATTATAACAGATTATCCACCCATGAAATTATTGTATTAAATTCATTAAAGCAATGCTCATCTAAAGATCATAAATTAGAAGATGTTGAAGCTATCATTATGACTGTTTTACCAAATGGACTTATATCACCTGAAACTATTAATATATCATATTGCAGAAATTGTGATCAATATATTGCTACAATATTAGAATACAATGAATTAAAAGGTATTCCTCTTTGCAAAGTTATAGACAAAACAAAAGAAGAAAATCAATCCAATAAACACACTACATATGATTCTTCAAACTATGATAAAACTGGATCAAAGCTCACGCAATATGGATATAATGTTAATGTTTCTGATAATCTCACTAAAGAACAAAGACAAACCATTCTAGGAGTACAGATATATAATGGTATGACAAAAGCCGAAATTATTTGTTATATTGATTCAAATATTCATAATGGAGAATTAAGAAAAGATTCTGCAAAAAGTTGGGACAATGCCATATCAAAATGGAAAGAAGATAAGGAATTTGTACAAAATTTTGATAATGAAAAATTCATTAAGAAAATAGATGTTGATAAAATTGTATTAAAATACACACGTCATAAAAATCCTAAATAATGTTCCTCATTACCCTACTTGCGGTAGTGTTAATATTAAGAAAATATCTCCAACAGAAAGAACTGTTTCTATTTGGTTATTTGGATTGTTCAGTAAAAAATTAATAAAAATTTCAAATGTGGTAATTACGGTTATAAATGGGAACCATAAAAGGAGAGTAGTAAATACTCTCCTTAATTTATGCTTGTTTCTTTTCCTTATATTCTACATCTAAATTATATTTTTTCATCGCATTTCTTATCGTATGTACATCTTTTCTTTGCTTGATTTCAAAATATGGTGTAAAAAGCAAATTGTTTTTGTTTTCTTTCATACATTTAGCTATAATTTGCATGATTTTAGATTTAAGATCATAATCTCCTTTTTCGTCAGCAACTACAATTAATTCAAATATTGTGAGACGAGATACTTTCATTGTACATCACCTCCATATATAATCTTTGATAAATCCATCGAATTATTTATCATTTCTATATTATCTTTCAGACATTCTTCGAACATACAATAATTCATAAAATAAAATGTCTTTTTGTATCTTTCAGAATTTTTAACAGAAATTCCAAACGATAAATAAGGAATATCATTTAATATTTTCAAATTATAAAATGAATAAGTAAAATAATCTTGCCATGTTACACAGTTATTTGATTGGTAATCATGTTGAGCATTAATACTTTTAATTAATCCTCTTTTTACTTTACATGATTGTTTAATCATATTATCACTGTCATAAGGTATTATCGTCATAGATGTTATAAGATTAGAACCGTTAGACACAGCAACTAACATTTGATATCCATTATCTTCATATGAATAATATCTAAAATGTATTCTCACACCATCACCTGATCCAAATATCCCATTTAAAATATATGTAGAAATAGAAGATAAATATGCTTTTAAATCAAGTAAATTGGCTTCGTTTATATCATTTTTATATCTGTCAAGAAATAAAAGAGTTTGATTATTTATAGTATTCATACAATTACATATATCTTTAGTATACGATGGCATAATCTTCATAAATTCTTTTGTTATTGTTATTCTTCTGTTTATCGGTAATTCCATATATAATTTAGATTTTCCTAAATCTAATATTCGAGCTTCTTCTGATTCCAAAAATATCTTTTCTTCATTTATTTTACGTTCATTTTCAGATAATTCCTTTTCTCGTTCTTGAAGTTTTTTAATATTTAATTTATCATCAATTTCCTGTTGTCTACTTTGATAATATTTTTCTATATAAGATTTTTGACCAAGTAAAATATCTCTAATTCTTAATATATCTGTATCATCTTTATCTTTTATTAAAATACACATTATAAACAAAGAAATAATAATAGACAACACCATGCTTCCAACAAAACAAAGAGTGGTTAAAAACATTTGATTCTGATTCTTAACATTAAATACTTTAAAAAAGTATAACAATCCTCCTGCTGAACCACCTGTCCCAAACAACATTTCTAACCATATCTTCCATTGTGAATCAAAATTTATAAATAAAAGAGTAAAAATAATTCCAAACAAAACTCCTATAGAACAAAAGCATAATGATGCTAACATATTTTTCATCTCCATATAATAAATGTCCTTCATCATTCATTATACGACAGAGTATGACACGATACAATTCCGAACATATATTCAGAACATATACTTAAAATTTTTCTATATTTGGATTATCACATATATGAAGTATTTACATATACATAATAATTTCCCAAACGCTGATGGAACGGTAGTATATAGAAACTATCCGTGAATTTACGTCAATATAAAATATCAACGCTGTTTTTCGGGCATCCATCTTCCCTATCGCTAGAGTACACCTTAATGATTTTATCATTTGATAAAACCACCCTTTCATGATACTCGTTGAGGTTGGCATCCATTGTATAGCAATGAAGCCTTGCCTGCGGATCACTTCGTAGTTTGAATTGTTACTATACCTCATCCTTTCAGATTTGCCACTTATACCTATTAAATATAAGTTTAGTATCAAACTCATGTGACACAGCCTTTTGAACTGTGAAAGTTTCCCGTCCTGTCATTCATAACAGGAGAGTGGGGCATTACCACCCACTCCATTTAAGAAAGTTACCAGAGAGTCCTTGTTTATAAATAAACTCGTACACATTACTGCTAAACTCTCAAGCGGCATAAGTCGTTTTGAAGAACGCATGGGGCGAATCCCATGTACTCTCACCGCTGTTGTTTTTGCCTTGGAATATACCTAGTCCGATTGCTGCTGTGTTTATCACACCTAAAGAATTAGTTACTTTATCAAATATCTCAAGTGCTTGAGTTCCTGTATCTATAGTACCCTTTAAGAAATCAGAATTTACTACTGTATTTGATAAGGATTCAAATGTACTTTCAAGTCCTTCAAGTTTACCTTCAAAAGAATCTGTATAAGCACCATATTTTTCCATTGATGTGCCAGATGCATCACTCGCTGTCTGCATATATTCTTGAGCTTTTGAATATTGTTGCATCAACACCATGAAATCATTCATATGGTTTGTGCCTGCAAATGCCTGTGCAACCGCCCTTTGCTGAACTGTGCCAAAATCAGACCATCTAGCCGCAGTATCATCTAATACATCACCAAAATTTTTAAATTCTCCATCCGTATCTCTAAGAGAGATTCCAACACCTTTTAATACAGTTTCTACATTAGATAAATCTTCTCCACCATTTTGATAATCTTTTAAACGTGAAAGTTTGATATTACCCATACGAGAGAAAATTGCATTAAGAGATGTGCCAACAGAAGACATTCCTTCCTGTGTAGTTTCACCAATTACAGCAGCATAAGATAAAAGTTGTTTTGTACTAATACCTGCCTGATTTGCATTGGCTGCAACCTCGTTAAAAGCATTTGCTAATCCACCAACATCAGTACCAGAAGCCATATCAATTGCAGAAATCTGATCAACGAAATCCATAACTTGAGACTCATTCAAATCATATGATTTCATAGCAGCGGTAATGGTTCTTGTAGCATCATCGGAAGACAAATCACCAATCTTGGATAAAACAATAGAATCTTGTGCAAGTTTGTTTGATTCTTCAATTGTTTTACCTTGTTTCATCCATTCTGTAGCAGAAGTGGCAACATCTACACCAGTAACTTTTAATTGTTTACCCATATCTGAATAAGTATTCATAAGTTCTTGTGCTTGATTATTTGATATACCTGTTGCCATCTGCATATTGGTCATAGCAGAATCATAGTCTTTAACAGCACTAATCATTTGAGATGGAATTTGCATAACAGTATTTTGGATTAATCCATATGTCATTGCAAATTGTCCAATCTGCTTAAAAGCTCTTTTCGCTTCATCTAATCCAGATTTTCCAGTCAATCCTTCAGCTGAAATTCTTGATTTAAGAGTAGAAAATTCATTTTCTATATTACCTTTATCTTCAACGGTTTTGGCATTTCGATATTGACTTTCAAGCTCTTTTAAAGATGCTCCATATTTTTTTACAGCTTTACTATTTGCTTCGTAATAAGCTGCAATTTTATTCGCACCTCGTTCAGCAACACCCGTTGCTAAATTTTTCGATTGAGTATCATTAATCTGAGAAAGAGTGTTTTTAAATGTGTCCCCTGCCTTAGTCATTCTTTCAAAGCTTGCGGCAAGTTCTGAACCATTCATGCGTTTACTTCCGTTAAAATGATTCTGTAAATTTCCTAATTCTTCATTGTATGTTTTAAGAGCAATAGTAGCTTTTGCTACATTTTCGGTATCTTGACCACTATACACAGAAAGTTGCTTTTCCATTTTTGAAGATCTTGCAGCATAGTTACCTGTTTCAACATTATATCTGATTTTGTTATTTCCAGACTTTGTAGAATTAGAAGATGATGCACTTCCAGAAGAACTTACTTTCAAAGAAGCAGCTACTTTATCTGATACAGCCGCACGAGCCATATCAACATCATATGAACTTTCCATTCTCTTATTACGAAGAATCTGAGAACGTTCCGATGGAGAGTATATATCATTATAGCTACGCATTTCTTTTTGTAGCTTTCTTCCTTCTGATCTTAGTTGCTTTCTTTGCTCTTTTAGTACATCAACTGTAGAATCTTTTCCAGATGCTTGTGCTTTAATAATATCTGCTTTATTCTTGCTTTGTTTTTCAATATTAGCAAGAGATTCTTTCATTATTGCATCGGCATTTTTCTTACGTGTCTGATAATTTTGTTTTTCCGCTCTTTCTCTTGCTTTGGATTCTTCATTAATAGCAGAGATAGAATCCTTCATTTTTTGTTCAGAAGCTTTTTGAGCCGCCTGATCAGCTTTTTTACGTTCAGATTCTTGCGCTGTATAATATCCACGAGCATCCTTTTTAGCGTCTTTTTTATTTAATCCAGGATATGACTCCTGTAATAATTCTGCATCTTTCGCTATTTTTTTACGTACTTTTTGTTGTTCTTCTGAGAATCCAAATAGATCTTTTCCTTTTTTGCTCTTTGAAGCACCTTTAGAAACAGCCTGTGCAAATTGAGCACCTGTACTTTGTGCGCTTTTTTCCATGCCCTTAGAAACGGCTTGAGCTACTTGTTCACCTGCTTTTTGAGCTTGAGAAGTATTTATCTCAGGTGTTATTTTAAGTTTTTTATCTTTATATTCATTCAAGAAGCTTTCCATTTGACTTCTAGCTTCTGATAAGTCCAAGTTACCAACTATATGCGCTCTAAAATCACTCAAGTTTATTCCCTCCTTTATTCATATTTTTTGTAACAAAAAAGGAGAGAATATAATCTCTCCAAAAATCATATTTTATTATCCAAAATGTGCACTAAAAACAGCATCTATATTTTTTTGTATATCTGCTTCGGTCTTTTCCCAAAATCCTCCTGGGTTAATTAATCCACCTGCTTCTGCAACAGTGAATACTTTGGGGGTAGACCATGTACCTGTGTCGTAATCAAACATCATATCATCATAAATATCAAATGAGTAACTATTTCCTCCACCTACAACACCCGTGGATCTTCCAGAGTTTTCAAGCTGTCCAGTTACTTCATATACTTTCGGTTGAACTTGTCGATAATCACTTGTGTTTTTTACGGCATCCAAATAACACAAAGATTCTGTTTCATTCATTGCACTTTCCAATTCTGCTTGCAAAGCAGCTTCTAACGCACCCCATGAATCAAATGATCCACCCATAATATTTCTCCTTATTTATTTGTATTACGAGAATCCCATAACATTTTATATTTTCTTAATTCTTTGTTTTCGTCTGACAAATTTTTAATTTGCTCATTTTTACCATCAAGAATTTCTTTTGTAGCATTATCAAAATCAAATGCGGCTGCATCACAAATAACCTGTGTAATAAACTCCTTTGTGATTGGAATATTAGAATCTTTTAGTTTTTGTGCAACTTGAATCACTGTTTGCATATTTTCTGGGTTCATTAACTCAACATTCATATTTGCAAAATTAGCTAAAGATTCAATAATTACATTTGCGGCTTCTACAATAATATCGAGATCTGGATTTGCATGAATGATTTTATTTTTCATAAAATCTACTTTATCAGCAACTTGTTCATTTATAAATTCTCTGATATTCTTATAAACAAATCTATCTTCTCTAAAAGTTTCAATTGCATTTTGCATATCTTCATCTTCATAGCACAATTTTAGAAGATTTTCGGTATTTCCATTTTCATCTTTTTCAAGTGTATACCCTGTGATGAAATATGTAGCAATAGCGATAGTTTCAGCCGTTTTTGCATAATATGGTGTATATCTACCATTCTGAAAATAATATTCAGAAATAAATTCAATAGCATTTACTTGATCCATAAGTGTAATATTTTCTTTGATACGTAAATTATTTTTGATCATAAATTAATTCCTCACTTTTCAACTAATTTAAACTATCCAATAGAAATTTTTCTATATTATATCTATAGTTTACTTTTAATTTCTTTTTTTCAATTACAATGGGAGAACAGTAGTTAAACATATCTTGTTCATTAAAACTCTTCTTATTTAAATTATTCTCCATTTTAATAAAATCCTGTATTGATAAAAAATACGTATTGTCAGTTTTTCTAAAATCTAAAAAGAACCCTGAAATCACTCTTTCATAGGAAGAGAACTTTTTCAGAGATTCTACTTGATAATAATGAATTATTCCTTTGTCATTTTTGTCTCTTTCAAAACTACACGATCCTTGAAATGTTTTACATTCAATCACATAAAAAAATCCGTTTTCTCCATTAAAAAAGAAAAAATCAGCGGGAGAGTGCTGACTGAATCGTAATTTTGAAGTCATATTAAATGATTGAGCTGCGTCTGGTGGTCTATAAACCAAAAGCCTTTTTGGACAAGATGCCTTTATATTATCTTCAAATTGTTTGCCTACACTTCTTGCCATATTTACCTCGTGTATACATTTGCATAAAATTCCGCAAGTGTTAGAAATAATTCTTCATTCTTTTTATATTTCCATGTAGTCACACCATCAATATTTTTAACAAAAACATATCTAATTCCGTGTTCCAGGAGATATTTACATTCTTCTGACCAATTCGTGCTATATTCACGATCTATTTTCAATTAAGTATCACACCTTTCTTTTTTAGCGTAAAAAATAGGGTTAGTACAAATAAAAGACATATTAGTGTTTTTATCTCTACTAACCCTATAATATTTAACACTAACATATATTCTCAAAATTTTTACAGTTCTCCCTTTGTTTATATGGGATATATCTATCTTTTTCATTACAATATCTTTGACATGTACAAAGTTTAGACAAATCTTCATCTGTAATATCACCTTTTAATTTACAAAAAAGCATGATTCGCCCAGTTCTTTCTACAAGTTTTTCTGAACAATTTTTACACATTTTTACTTACCTTTAATAGAAGGGGGAAGAAATTTCCTCCCCCTAATTTTTTAAATCAATTAAGATACAACTACCTTAACGATATCTTTACAACCAGATGCTTTATGTGTTACTGTTACATATGTTGTACCAGCAGCTACGCCTGTGATTGTTCCGTCTTTAACGGTTGCTGTTGCGATAGCCTCGGAAGCAAATTCACATTCAGATGCATCAATAGATACATTAGAATAGAGTCCACCTCGAAGTCCGATGACGGAAAGATCAGCAGTACCTTTACCTTTAATTGCAACTTCCGCAGGAGTTACAGCAATATCAGTAATAGCTACATCAGCATCACCATCATTTACTTCTGTTACGTAAGCGTATACAGTACCATCTGCACAGCTATCTCCGTCAACAGCGAGAGCGTCACCTTCAATGGAGAAAGAAGATACACCTTCTGCTTCAAGAGAAATATCGAATGTACCGTTTGGTTGGAAAGAAGGAATTTCAATCTGAACCTGTCCTACTTTACCTTTCTTATTATTATATCTATCTGCGGATAGAATAAGAGTACCGATAAGAGGTGCGGAATCTGCATCAATTGTAATGAATTTTGCACTCTTCTTAAATTTATATGTAGCTTTAACTGTAGCGTCAGCAGAGCCAACAGTAATAGTACTTCCTTTTACACTAGCTTCTACGATTGTTCCATCTTCTTTTTCTACATAAGCTTTTCCACCTGCAACTGGCTCATGAGCAAGTGTACCAACACCCTTTGTAAGTGTTACACATTCAGCGATAGCACAAACATCTCTAAGAGCAGTAGCAATTTGAGAACCTGTATTTGCTGCGATATATGAAAGATTCCAATCTGCCATTTCAATTGTTGGAGAAAGTTTTCTACCATATTTATATTTAAATAATGTCTTAGCACCTTTACCACCAGTTACTTCTTGGTCTTCCATTGATACGGAAATGGATGTATTGAGTGCGGTTGTACCTGTAAATGCAAGTGCGCCATCAACATAAAATGCAACATCCGCTACAGATACTAAAAAGTCTTTAGAATTCTTTGCCATTTTAATGACTCCTTTCTTATATTTGAGCAATAAAAAAAGAAGCATTATCCTTCGATTTTGCTTCTAAGATCATCCTCGTTTGTTTTTAAATTTTCATATTTATCTACAACTTCCATACTGGTCATCCAATGTTGAAGTGGTTCTTTGAATTTTACAAATCCACCCATTTCGCCAGTATGACAAGCTTGATATTCTTCATGTTTCTGTATTCTTCTAATATATCTCCAAAATTTTCTAATTGTTAAATTCTCAATATAATCATTTGTAACATGAAGTGCTACGGCTAGAGAATCAATATAATCCTCGGTACTTGCATCACTCTTGTGCTTTTTTGCTTCATGTTCTCGTGCTTTTTCTAATGCATTTATCGCATCAATATTCATAAATTCATCAATGTCAAAATCAACATCATTTTGAATAATAAATATTCTGCGTAAATCATCAAAAACATCATCTGTAATCAAAAAATCATTAATCCACACATCTAATGTTTCTGGATCATATGTTAATTGTGAACCATCTCCGCACATAAGAGTTAAAAGATAACAACTCATTTTAAAGCAAAATGGTAATATCGGCATATTATATTTTTCTGCTACAGAAAAATCTTTTGAAGCATATTTGATAAAATTATAATACGACATTTTAATAAATTTCTTTTCTGTAAAAATTGCATTTTTGCGAATCATAAATGCTTTCTGATATTTATTAAAAGATAATATATTTGCCATCGTAATAGGATGTATAGTTAATACATCATTATATTTATATGGAGTATCATATAGTAAATAATCCTGCATACTATCTTTAGTAAATTTCACAATTATCACCACCAACATTATAATTTTTGATTTGATAACATAAGCATTTACCATAGTATTGATTGTTTGGTCTATATGTTTGTAGAAAATTTCTATATGCAGGTTTTACTTCCCCTAATCCTTTGATTTTATCTGTATTTGACATAATGCTTTCAATACATTCACACATAGCATCTATTCGATTTGCGTATGTGCTTGTCGCATAATATCCCATTTCTTTCACTTCTTTAGCGGTAGGAGATGAGTATTTAGATAATCGGATTAAATCTTTATCTACAAATGGAAATATATATAAATCAAAATCAATAAACATATTATTTGTAATGCTAGAAATATTAGCGTCAACAAACGTAAAAACTTTCTTTTCTTTTATAGCATCGTCAACAAAGTCATGATCAAAAACATGTCCTTGCTCTGTCCATTTCTTTTCATTTATAATCCATTCTCCACCACGAATAACATCAACTTCATCAAGTTCTTCACATTTACTTTTTTCAGGAGATAATAATTTTCGATAATTTTCGTTGCTGATTAGAAGTTGCATGATTTTGTTCTTATATTCTGTTACAATATGCAAAATGTTTGAATTGTTCATAGCACCTCCTAAATAACATCAACGATAGTGATTTCTTTTTTGGATAAAATAGATTCATTGACAATAATTTGAAGTTCAAAAATATCATCAATATAATCCTCGTCTGAAACCTTTAATGTAATATTTTCATTATATTCACCAGATACTTTTTGTTCTATTGGAAATTTAGACTTTATATACCATTTAAAATCAATAGATGAAGCTTCAATTTTTGAATTACCGTTCATAAAAGATACAGTATAGGTACGAGATATTCCAATTTTTAAGTTAGTATTTCCCGTGATTGTGGCGGATATATTATCTATAGAAGAATTATCTTTTGGTAGTTCTGGATTTTTAAAAATATTTGGATCAATATAATTACAAATTCCTAAATCTGGTCTATCGCAATTAGGATCAAATTCATTCTTATCTGCAATAAAACTTAAAATTCCACCATGAGTTTCACCAAAGAGATATAAAATATCATCAGACCTAGTGATTTTAAATACTTTACGTGGATTATTAATATTTCTATCAATAAACACACGTTTACCATCTAAACTTGCTGAATCGTTATCATCAGGAAGTAATACTGTAAAGTTATTTGAAGTCAAAATTACATATTGATTCCCAGTTCTACCTGTATCATATTTGCTGGCTGATGCGCCATTACACCAACGTTCTATAACTTTACCATTATCATCTTGCCACTTGATTTTAAATTGACATAATGAAAGAGTAACTTTTTCATAGATTCCATTATTCCCTGGATACCCTGTAATAAGCCAGTATCTATCTTCGTAAAGAATATACATTCCTGCTAAAACAGTTCCTATTTGAAATAACCCAATACGTTCAAATGATTTAAGCTGTGTATCAGCTATATTCCCTTGAATAATACATCTTACTAATTTTCCATCTGTTAAATCACTTTTAAATAGTGTAACAGTAGTAGCAATATCTGTTTGTAATGATTCATCAAAAGCATCTTTTTTATAATTTACATGTGATTCATTTTCAAAACCACCTGTGATATTAGGTCTAGTTTCTGGTGTCATTAAATACCATTCTTGCATTTAGACACCTCCTAGTCATAAGCAGAAGGAGTTTGCTTATATATCATTTCGTTTAATTCTTCGGATACTTTTGCAAGTTCATTTAGCGTAGCAGATTTACTTCCATTAGAACCATCAATAGATAAATCTTTAGAAACAATACTGATACGTTTATTAACTTTTGATAGCTCACGTTCTTGATAAAATTTCTTCATCATAAGACCAAGAGTATCTATTGTGTATCTTTTTAATTTAGAATCAAACTCATTTAATTCTTCATCAAAATTGATGGAGTCAATCTCAAAAGAATATTTTCCAACTGCTTTTAAAAACCATACTTTTTCAAGTCCTTCTGGTATAACAACTTTATCTTGAAATGTACTATGAAAGCTATCTATAACTTCTGTATAAGTTGTGTTTTTCTCCATCAATTCACCATCCTTATACTCTAAGTCCAGTTAGATTTTCAACTGCTCTAACTTTTTCATAATCGTTAATTTTTAGATTACGAATAATCCCAATAATTGCAAATTCCTCTGCACGTGTTTTTACAAGTTCTATAAGTTCTGATTCAAAATCTTTTTTGTTCTTTGCGAAAAGATTTTTTACAATTTCCTCACAAATTACAACTTGATTTGTTGTTTCGGTTTCAAAATCAGCCTCAATTCTAGTTGGTTTATCTTCGATGTATAGAGTTGCATGTGTACCTTGTCCATCAATTCCTGTAAAGAGAAGATTTCCATTTTGAACCTGTGTGATAATTTCACTTGCTAAAAGTCTTACTGATCCATTAGCAGGAATAGTAACATCACCATTAGATTCAATTCTTTGGAATCCTGTAGTCCAGTTTGCAATACTTCTTACGGTTACTTTCTTTTCTGGATTATATTTTACAATTTTTGGTTCAACCTTTTTCTCAACTTCTTTCTTCTCATCAGTAGAAGTAGTAGAAGAGGGTTTTCTTTGTGTTACTGGTTTTGTATTATTTTCAACTTTTTTACTAACTGCCATTATATTTCCTTTCAATTACTTTTTCGATTTCGACTATTTCACTAATTGACTAATTAATAACTTCAAACAGAATGGATTACAGATTTATACAAAACTATAATTTGATCCAAACGTTTTGATTTTTCAAAAGTGTAATATGGCGTATTTGTACGCTTGTTTACGGAATATGTAACATAGCGAATACCAAAAGCCATAATAAAATATGCCATTCTTTTTGAATAGCAATAAAAATATTCGCTCATATTCGCTCCATTAAATTAGAGCCACACAAATTAATGTATGGCTCCATTTATATTTATTTTAAAGAATATTATTTATCAAAAGATCCAAGCTTTGTATCGCTGATAAGACCAACCATATATTCATGTCCTTCTTCAACCATTGCACCAATTTCGAGATCCATTCTGGAAATCAGCTGTCCAGTTGTGATATCTGTACCAGAGATAGAAGTTAGCCCACCTCTTGTAACAGTATGAATTGGGCTTCTACCACCAGCTGGCATAACAAATCCAATACCTGCTGGAATAAGAGTCTTAAAGTTTTCACCATCATCTGTAAGAGTCGTAAGATCATACTGATTTGGAATCTCTGTAAGAATTGTTCCGTTGTACATTCCCATAAGTCCAGTATCATGGATTTCCTTCATAACAGCCTCAGAAATACCTGTAACGGTAGGAGTCGTTCCTTGATATCCTGCAAATGCGTTGAACTGAGAAATAAGTGCATAATCACCAGCTACAGTTGGTTTACCAAAACGTCTAACGTCAGAAATAACTTTATCAACACCTGTTTTTGTAAGTCCTGCGCCTTCAAATACATATTTAACGCCAGTTGCGTTCTTGAGTGCATTGTAAACTGTTCTCATAACATAAAGAGCCGCTTTGTTTCTAATTTGTACACGTACCTGATCTTGAAGTGTGTTCTCATCAGACATGTCACCAAGAGCAGCTTTTCTGTAATCTACAGCATAACCACCAGAGATAGTAGTTGTTGTAATTGGAACACGTTTCTTTCTGATTACTGGGAATTTCACATCCTGACCAAGAGCTTGTTCATTTGCTGGAAGATTTGCAAAATCTGTAATTTCAACTTCGCAAGATTCATTGTATCCAAGTGGCTTGTATGTTCCATAGATACCAAGAAGCTTAATTTCTTGAAGAAGAACTGGTTCCATTGCAAATCTACGAAGCTCATTAAGCTCAGAAATAGCAGTTACATCTCCAACAGAAGCCTTTTGATTAAGTTCCATGATATAATTTGCAGCAATATCTGCTTTCTTTCCAAATTTATCAAGAGATTTTCCGTTTGTCATAGCAGAGAAAATCTCTACAACTGCGGACTTACCATTAATTTTTCCACTAACATAGTTAGCGTCTTTTCTTTCATTGTTTAATTCAAATGTATAAGACATTATATTTTATCCTCCTTATCAAAATTATTCTGTAGCTGTAGCTACAACTTTTACCTCAACACCAAGATGATTTCCTACAATTCCAGTTACTTCCAGATATGGAGCAACTGTAGCACCTTTTACAAGCTTTCCGCTAGCATCAGATTCAAGCTTGTCACCTTTTGCTACATCAGCAGGAAGTTCATCACCATAAACTTCAATAGCTTTTCCGTCAACTTTCGCAAGATCAAGAACTCTTACATGCTCACCTTTTACAATTTTATAAGTAGGCATATACTCGTCATCACCACGCTCAATCTGCATGATAACTTTTCCCTTTTTTGCACCTACTGTAAATTTTCCATCTGCAACATCACCATACGCACCATTAAATGTATCTGCGGATGCTACAGCATCTACGAATGGATAATCTCCATGTTCAATTTGTGAAATATAAGCAAATTTAACCATTTTGTCCTCCTTAATTTTTGCAATAAAATAAGCCCGAATTTTCGGACTTTAAATTAAATGTTCTTTAAAAAATATTTGTGTCTTCTTCTTTTTCTTCTGCGTCAATATCTTCACACATCTCTGAGAAGATATCCTCTACATCATCGTTACGAGCAGAATTTTGCTCTGCGATCTTAGCATCAGCGGCAGCTTTCTTTTGTTCTGCAACAATACTCATACAGATTTCAGATTTAATAGCTGTGATTTTTTCATCAATACTATTAAGCTCTTCTTTCTTTTCACATGCACTAATTTCAGATTTTAGCTTTTCAATATCATCCTTCGCAACTTCTTTTTCCTCTGCACTAAATTCTGCTAGAGCGGAATCAAGTTCACCAAGCTTTTCTGCGACTTTTGCTTTTGCAATTTCTTTTTGAAGAATATCCATTTCAGCCCATGTAGTTTCTTGATCTTTTTTCATATCATCAAGAAGTTTCTGCATATCTGCAATAGAAGCGTTTAGTTCAGAAATCTTAGTATCTTTTTCTTCAATCATACTAGTTTTTTCTGCAAGTTCTGTGTTCTTGTTTTCAATCTGAGTATTAAGCTCTGAAATCTGTGTTTCATAAGCCTCAGATTTTTCGTTCATCTCAGAAATAGTTTCTTTGATGGCGCTTTTAATTTCATTCATATCGAATTCCATTTTTGAGTTTTCCTCCTTTTTTTCTTTCTTTTGAGCGACCTCAATAATAACAGCATCATCATCCGCTGGTGAGATATTTAAGATGCAACTACCCGAAAATGCCATCTCCATTGGAGTTCTAAAATTATTAGTTGGATTTGATTCTTCATAAATAATTTTATTGTCATTTTCGACAGTTCCCATAATTTCAATAGAAGTAAAAACATTTCCTAGTGCATAATTTTTTCTTACCCATTTAACAAATCTTGGATAACGCTGTGCATAAAGAAAACCTTCTCCACATAGAACTTCTATATCATCACCAGATTCATCTTTAATTGTTTCAATACTAACTTTTTCACAAGTTCCTACAACTTCTGAATTTTCAAAAATAGGTTCTTGGATTCCATCTGAATTAGTTATTTCACCTGTAAGTCCATGCCCCAATGGAATTTCTTTCTTTTCCTCATCGACAAATTCTGCACAAAAAGGCATTCCGATAGCAGTATCCATCGCTTTTTCTACATATTCTTTTTTCCAATGCAATCCATTTTTATTTGTTTCATTGGGATTATTATGAATTTTGAGAAGAGCAATCTTAATTGGAACACGACCATTTTTATTGACTCGCTTAGAAATTTCGAGGATATTGTTTAACATATATTTATCCTCCTTATTGAGTTGTTTATATAAAATAGGATTAACCTAATTTATTTATTGTCACTAGGAGAGGGAAGTGCATTTGCATTATTTCCCTTGCTAGTAATTGTATTTTCATTTGTCGGATTATCTATTTGTGGTCTACCACCAACCAAATCATCAACAGAAGTTCCAGAATTTTCTTGATTCTTACTTAGTGTATAACTGGTTTCATGCGGTTTGTATCGCTCAAATATTCCATCCTCAATCTCTTGATCAAGAACGCTAAAGTAAGCATCTGGATCAATACCCGCTGATGCAATTAAGAATGATAAAGACCCACCAGCAGACATATATAAATCCTTACAGAAATTAAAAAATGTCTGTTTATTTACAAATGAAGTGGGGAAGTAGTAAATTTCTACTTTATTCTTTTCATCTTTGATTATATTTTTATTAATAACATAATTTAATTCTTGTTGCCATTCATATACCCATGAGTATAATTGAGCAGTAATCATTTCCAGATTTGATTGTCCTGCGGCAAAATTTCCCGTAGTCATTGCTCCGATAAGAGAAGCACAGATACCTAAATCTTGAGAGATATTATTATTCAGATCTGACTCATTTTTAGAATCAAATAAATCAGTATCTACTTTGATAGAATCAAGTTTTGTACCTGCTGCGACTGAAAAGAAACTAATTCCACCACGAGTATTTTTATTCATAACTGCTTGTCTTACAGTATTATGTTGATCTTCTTGCTGTTTTTTACTTAATGCACAAGTGCCTTTGTCTTTGCCCTCTGGAAATGTTTCGTATATAATACGTGAATTAATTTCATCCAATACATTTCGTTTTGTATCTGTAAAATAATCTTTATATAGAACGTCTTCGAGAGCTGCGATAATAAGACTCCGACCCCACGGCTCAGAATCCTTACATTTGATTTTTCTTGCCATAGTCTTGTTGTTATCAAGAATCATCCAATCTCCATTAACCAATCCATTGTGCTTCTTATCATATCCTTCTGTAATTTCAGGGGGATATTTCTTTAGCTTACGGTCAAGTTGTTCACCTGTAAAATCATCAAAATATCTCAGATTAAAAGCTAAAACATACCTGCCATTCTTTTTCCCTACGATTTTAGTATATCGCCATGGAAGAGTAATAATTCTTGCATTGATTCCAATTTCATTAATTTCAACTATATTCTCCACATCATAATCAGTCATAAATTTATTACGATCTTGAGTTCCTTGTCGAATATCAAAATAATAAAATGCAGTTCCTTCACGCATTTCTGTATGCAATGCATCACGAATAAACATTTTATCATCAATCATTTTTAACGCTGATTGCATTAATTCTTTATTCTTTTTCTTCTTAGATTTAGTGGAATTCTTAGATGATATGATTACTTTGTCAAGACATGGAAGAGAGGTCATATAATCAATTGAATTAGAGACAATACCATTTTTAGTATATATAAAATCGGATAATCGTATAGCTTCTTCATGATACAACACAGGGTTGCGAAGAATGTTATCAATATCTTGTTTTTTGAAATAATTATATACTCCACACGAAAACAAGAATTGTGATGCATCAAATGAAATAGAAGCAGAAAAACTATTAATTTCATTTATAGGTTCTTGTTTTACAGGCTCTTGTTTCTGTGCAGATGATTGTTCTATGAGTTTTTGTTTTGGAGGGCGACCCCTCTTGCGTTTTACTTCTTCTGGCATGTGTCGCCTCCTTTCAGTTTATTAAGGTGCAATATTCGTAATCGCTTGAATTTCCCATCATATCAAGTTCTAATTGGTCAAAGAAATATGAACCATATGAACAAGCAGTATATCTATCCTTACGATTTTTACCTTGCTCATAAATTTTAATTATGCCTGTTTGTGGCATTTTTTCATATTGAAGTTCTGCACATTCACTAATCATAGCTTGTGTTTCAAGGAATGGTCGTTCATATTCTATCTGTTTATTTGTATCAATTTCATTCTTATAATCATTATTATTTGATAATATTTCTTCTTTGGCAGTATTGTAATTTACAAGAAAATCTATTTTATTTTCAATAAGATTTTTTCTAAATGCTGTAGCAATATCACTATTTAATGATTGAGTAGCATTAATAGCGTATATACAAGCAGGAGCATTTGGATCAGGACACACTTTTGCATAATCATCGACATTCATGCAACGTAATGGTGAATATTCTACGCCTCTTTCTTCATCGAATAACACTTTTTGTAATGAATAAATTATCTGTAACCCACCATTTCTAGCATCTATGACAATATAATCAGCATCAAAATCTTCATATAATTGTCTGATACGAATTGCTTGTAAAGTAGTATCACCAATCTGATTTGATTCAATATATGGATATTGTCTTCGATAACCTTGTTTGATTTCAATTTCATTATCATTTGAAAGATAAGTAGAGGATTCTGGAATACCTCGTATACAAGCGTATACAGAATTATCATTCTGTGCACCTGCAACAAATGCAATATCATTTGATATTACTCTTACCTCATTGTCAATTTTAGGAATAGCATATTTATTTCTTTTATTGGTTTTAAAGTCGATTGTTTCACGAGGATAAAAGACATGTTTTGAGATTTGTCTATTCATTAACATTGAATAAGTAAAATAAGAAGACATAGAATCTTTTACACGAAGATTTAAAAACTCAATTTTCCATGTAATCGGGTCTTGTTTTTTCTTTTCCTTAATGAGCTGTTTTAATGTTTTTAAATGATGCTTCAATGTAATACTTTCATCAAATGTCAAAAGCACTGAACCATTATGCTTTTGCATACCAGTATATGCTTGATCTACAATATCCCAAATCCACGCTCCGTTATCAATCCAACTTGAACTGATATAAACATCTACTGGATCTTCTTGTAAAACAGGATTTTCACCATAATATGAATTAAGCATATATGGCTGATTTCTAACTGTCTGGAATGGAGAAATAACAGAATCTTCGATTTTTTTATCAATTTGTCTAAATTCTTCTCGACAAATAGCATTTGATCTCAAACCACGAGCATTGTCATTTGCTACAAATACAGTAATCTTTGATCCATTCTTAAATTTTACAAAAATATTATTTTCACTTGTACTCCAATCAGCTATCTCAGCTTTTAATGGTTTACTCCATTCGCACAATTCGTCAAGTATTTTATCAGACACAATTAATTTAGCCTGCTTTTTTGTAGCTGATCCTATACGAAATTTTGTTCCTGGGTACAGAATACATCTGCAACAAGCATATAATGCTATAATGAATGATTTAGCATCATTACGACTAGCAATTATACAAATGAAGTTAGATATACCCATTAAGTATATTGCTAATTCTTGATAAACATATAATGAAAGTTTTAAATAATCTCTTACAAATCTATGCATATTTCTACGCCAAAATGTACACCATGCCAAGCTATGTATTACATTCATAGGATTACTCAAATAGTGAGTAGAAGGAAATTTCTTATATAGTTCTTTTTGATTATCATCCGCAGGATATTGATTCAAATTATTCATCTTCATCTTCCTCTGGAACAAAGAACTCTTTGTCTCTTATATCACTTCCTGTCATAATGTTTTCCATTGGTCTACATACATGACGTTCAAAATAATCTCCAATTTCATCCCAATCACTATATAAATCTTTATCTTTATAAAATTCTTCTGGCGTGTATTGAGAAATAGTAGCAAGAGTCACACCAAAAACTTCATCATTACTTGAATCTTTTTCTTCAATGGTTCTCAATCCTGCTTGCTTAAATGTCTTACTATATTGTTCAACAAGACTACTATATTCTTTCGCATCACCTTTTGTTAAAGCTCTAACCATTAGCATATTTATATTACATAATGATTTAATAAAAATCTCCTGATTATTATCAGCATTTGGATTATTCTTTTTCAACATACGGTAATGATCGTCAAGGTTTTTATAATCAGCTTCCGTAAAACCAACACCCCATCTATCAACAGCAGAAGCAGAGATATTAACATCATCCTGTTTTGCTTGTTCTCTGGATAGAATAAGTTGTCCTTGTTTTTCTTCATAATCATTTACCATAGAATCAAAATATGTTTTCATACTTCCAACATTCAAATTTTTCTTTGCTGCATAATGAGAAATTCTGCTTCTATCAGAAGATATTTCCCTAGCTGCTTTTAAAGGTTCAATATTATATACCCAATCCACTTGTTGACAAAAGTGTTTAATTGCATGTTCTTCATTACCACAATAGAAAGCAACTAACGTATTCATGTATTTGTCAGTACATTCCTTACACCAAGGTAAATATCCATCGTTTGCCTGGAATAATGGACTACTAGACTTTTGAAAATTCTGTTTTAAATTATTAAATCCTTTTCCACAACATGAGCATTTATATTTATGTTTTTCTGGATCGAATTGCACATTGGCTCTTGGAATACTAAATGTGATCGTTGGATCAAGTTTTATTGGTGAGTTCATTGACTCACGAATCGCTTCTTCTCTTGATTGTCTAGGTTTTCTATTAGCCAAGAACATCACCTCCTTTATTTTTGCATAAAATTAAGCCGATTGCTTTAATGACAATCGACTTTATGATATTTTTCTATATTGTGAGTATCTACTATACCTTTTCGTCATTACATAAGTAATGTTTAGTGAGTAATATTATTCTCACTATCCAGTGGCGAAATCTACTGTGGATTTCTCCAATTAAAATAGGAGAGTAGCATTGTTATCTTGTTTCCATTATCATATCCATATGATATCTAGTGAGTGTAATAACCTCACTTTACAGGTAAGGAATTACCTGAATATAAATTTAATTTATATTTTTTGCATAATAAAAGAGCCACCCACGCCATCGTGAATGACTCCTTCATATATAATATTTATACTAATTTGACTTACATTTTCATTCTTTATTATCAATAATATTTACATCTATTACATACGCAACATCTTTTACAACTTTAATGTTTTCATGACCATATTTTTCATCAAGAGTTTTAATTTCTGTTTTTAATTTTTCCAAATCATCTGTCTCAAATGGGACAAATGTTTCTTCACTTGATGTAGCAGAAGTGGTAGTGCCATATAGTTGCCATAGTTTTTTGCTATCATTGTATTTAATTAGAATATTATACATTTTATTTTCTCCTTTATTATAGAGCGAGTGGAGGTAGTGAGCCAACCAGAGCTAAAAACAGTATGCATCCCATTAGTAGCTTTCGACATCATGTTACTCGCATATTTTTTTGCATAATAAAAGAAGCCACCAATAAGGCGACTTCTCATAAATTTCAATATTAAGTTTCTATATATTTATAATCCTTTGCAAAGATTCTTCCAATAGTTACATCTTCCTTGAACAGACTGAGCAGAAGATGTACCACTGGTGCAATACTGAACATAATCTATATCATTACCATAGCTATCTACAAATGTCTGCACAATGTTTGTAAACTTATCAAAGTCTTTCTCGTTCTTCACACATGTATATGCGGCATATAACATCATCGGAAGAGAAGTAGACTTGAGATTGAGTTTTTCTTCAAATTTTTCATCTAAGAATGACAGAGCAGATTTTAATATAATAATATCTTTTTCATCAACATGTTCATTATACCATTCTACAAATATATCAATATCTTTTGCTCTAAACGATGTAAAGTCATTATCATCTGTAGTGTTGATCAACATAAGTGTCTGACGTACAACATCATTTGCTACATCTTTCTTTAACTGTGTTGGAGATAATACTTTTGCAAAGAATGGATGATTTGCAACATCAAAGATAATTGCACTAACTTCATCACTCTCTAATGATTTTCTCTTCTGAGTATTAGATAATGGTTTACCACCATTCTGTCTGCGGAACATCTCACGAATATCTTCATCTGTACAATCAGAAAAGATATAATGTACAATTTCATAATCTGTGATTTTATCCTGGACAACTTCATCTAACTGTGAGAATTTCTTTCCGGCAATATCATATACAGTATTTTCAATTGATACTTGTTTCAGCTTTTTGCTTAATTTGAATCCATCATTTAAGAAATCCCTGATAGTTGTGCTACGCTGAACACCGTCAAATACATATCTAATTTTATCTTCTTTTTCTTCTGAACGAATAGGATCAACAGGATAATTGCGAAGCATTGAATCGATTAATAGACTCTGCTCATAATTTTTCCATTGTCCTTCTTTTCGCTGTAGTTTATGGAACATATTGTATTTCCCATTTTTCATATCTCGTGCAAATGATTTGACAGTTTGTGTCTTTCTGTTAAACTCCATATACAACACCTCCAATATTTGATATTTTTACATTATCACAATTGGAAAATATTGTAAAGGACAAGTTTGCTTTAAGATAGGGCAGTAGTGAGCTGCCCTTTTCAAGAGAAGAGATTATATGAAACAAGAAAATATATAGAAAGATAGGTATTTGCCCGAAGCGGTTTGACAGTCCGATGTCGTGCGCTTGTTTCTATATAGGTGTGTTTGGTCTACACTACGGGCTTTTTGGGGAGTTGGGATTTGGGACGGATTAAATTATTACACTATCTTTTAATTTCCTTACTTTTGTAGTATCTACTTTAATATAAAATTTCTTCGTAACATCCGTTCCAGAGTGATTCAGCATAGTAGATACATCCTCCAAACTCACACCAGCGTTGCGAAGCAGAGTCGCATAGCTATGACGAAAATCATGAGGATGGAACGTTGGTACTCCAATCATGCTTCCAATTTTTTTACACCAACTATTTAATGTACTATCTTGAATTGGATTATCAGCATTTACAAATGGAGTTGCAAATAACCATCCGTAATCATTGATATTATTTTCTTTTCTATATTCAATTAATTTTTCAAGATAACCTTTTGTTTCTTCTGAAAAACTTAATTCTACAATCTTTCCTTCTTTTTCAAGAACATTTTCGCAAATACGTTGTTCTAAATCAATCTGATCCCATTTAAGATTTGCAATTGCATGTACCCTAGCCATAGTAGTTAATGACATAAAAGCGTATACTTGCAATTGAATATCACCATATTCTTCAAGTTTTTCTCTCATCAATTGTACTTGCTCTTTTGTTAAATAAGTTTGAACAGCAATTGGCTGTCCCTGTTTAGGTCTATCAATAAATTCTACGGGTGATTCTTTAATGATTTTCTTTTTTCTAAGGAATTTGTAAAAAGCAGATATAGATGCCATAACTCGTTTTTGTCTATTTACATTGTTTCCTTGTTGTTTTCGCCAATAATAATATTCAGTAATATCATCCTCTGTTGCTTCTAATACAGATAAATTATATTGATTAATATACATGAAGATGAACCACTGTTTTAAATCCGCATTATATTGTTCCACGGTATTTTTTGATAAATCTCTAATAGACATATCAACTTGATATTTTTGAAATAATTTTAATGTCTCTGGGTTGATATGTTCCATTTTATCTTTATCATATAAATATACACGTTTACTTCGTTCTGCCACTTACTCACTTCCTTTCAATTTTTATATAATAAAAGGAGAGTGGGTGATAATTATTCACTAAACTCTCCACGTTTTTAATTTTGCAACTCGTTTAATTGCTCAATAATTGCTTTCACTTCCGATTCATATAACTTAACACAACAAGAATATAAATCATCAATATGACCAAACTGTTCAGCATATCTAATTACTGATAGTTTATCTTTCTTTTTTGTTTGTTTTAAATTATATCCTTCGCATCTTGCTTCAAGATCTATATGATTAATTTCTCTAAAGCAACGATATAATTCTGTATATCTATTTGCATAATTTTCATGTCTATGTCTACAAATTCTATTGATAATATCTTTCTTCTTATAAATATCAATATCATCTGTAAATCCATTAATAATTTCTTGTTTATGTTCATTGTCTTCTAGCAATCTTTCGTTTTCTTCAACTTTTTCAACTAGCTGTATTAGAGCTTCTTTATATGTAGATGGTAATTTATAAGGATGATTTAATTTTTCTTCCATCATATTAAAAGCATTAATATATTTTAATTTCCATTCCAATGCTTTTTTACCAGTGAATCCCATTGCAAGAAGTGAGAATCCATCACGATTCATAAGATACTGATCATAATTTCTTCCTCTTGAATTTGTATATTGAGAAATTTGAAACATATCTTTCACGGCGGAATTTTCCGCAGTGAGATTTCTAACTGATTCAAGCACGTCTTTGTGATTTTTACCGAATCTATCAGCAACTTCACGACTACTTGCTAAAATTTGTCCGTTTTCATTTCTTAAAATAATTTCATCCATTTTAAAAATTCCTCCAATAATAAAATTGAAGGTAGAGATAAGCATACGCTTGTAATTCTCTTTATTGGTCTAACTGACCAACCAGTTAATATTTACAGAGGTTCAGAGATAGGAGAGTACCAACCATCCTACGTTTACTCTTTAATGGATTATCAATCCCACCTAATAATTAATTCTCCATTGAACAAAACAATCCAATGGAAACAAAAAGAGTGCGTAAGCTATGACACCTACGCACCCTAAAGAAAGGCTAAACTATGATAATAAACATCAAATAACGAGATCAAGTAGTCCAAATACATGATAAAGTTTATGAAGTGTTTCTGCTTCATCTTTAGTAAGTTTCAGATTTACATACTCATCATCCGTATCATCATTTACATTGTACTCATGACAACTTTCACAATCACCATTGCAATTTCCAAGTTCAAGATCATCTGTAAAGTCATCGTATTCTTTTTCAATTTCATCATGTAGTTCTACGATATATACATCATTTGATTCAACTTTATTCATAATCTTACTATTACATTCGTCAAAGATATAAATTTCATCACCGTCAAAAATAATATATCCATTTTCACGTTTTGCAGGTTTACACCAAATCTCCATTGCATTGCTGTGATTTAGTCCATAACATAGAGAGATAACAAACTCATCTTTATACCCGTCACATATCGCATCATGAAAATCAATATTTGCAATTTCAAATCCATAATCAGTAAGAATATTAATGATCTTTCTTGATGTGTCGTACTTTGCTGCAATAGTAATATCTACAGTAGAATTATCTTTCATCGCAGCGTAATATTTTCTCAAAAAACTAGAATCTACATCTTCGCAAAATTCAAAAATATCATCATAACAAATTGTTTTACTGTTCATATATAATTCCTCTTATTTGCCATCAACAAGTTCTTTAAGTGCTTTTGCTGGTTTAAATTTTGGTGTTTTACACGCTTTGATCATAAGTGATTCGCCGGTTTGAGGATTGCGACCTTCTCTTGCTGCTCTTTCAACAACTTCAAACGTTCCAAATCCTACTAGAGTAAGTTTTTCTCCTTCTACAAGAAAATCACTGATAACTTTAATTGCAGAATTAATAGCAAATTCAGAGTCTTTTTTTGTCCATGTTGTTTCTTCTGCGAATCTATTAATAAAATCTGTTTTTGTCATTTATAAAAACCTCTTTCTTCTATATTTCTACTAAAATAGGAGAGTAGCGGTGTACTCTCCATAACGTTAATTTAAAATAATTTTATGTGTTTCTGTATGTCCATAAACATAATCAAATCCATATATACTTACAGATGATTTACTTCCTTTAAACAATGAATCAGAATACGGATCACTACCAACAAATGAACCAGCAACTAAAACTTCTGAATCATTACAACATCCTTCATGAGCAACGATTTGTTTTCCTGCATGAAAGTGTCCTAATAAAAGATAGTCAACAAATTCTCTTCTCATCATAGAAATATCTTTAATAGAATTTTCAATATTTTTAATCTGATGTCCATGCATTGCAATAACATCATATCCATTTATAGAAACGACAATATATTGTTTTCCTTCATCCGCAAGATGTACGTTAATACGTTTATTATTTTTGCATAAATCTTTGATATAATTTCCAATCAGATACTCTAAATCTTCATCCATTAGTTCATTTGCTTTAGCTCCTAATGCACGAATTTGAGTATGATTTGCTGATGGAACATGATAATATTCAATTTGTGTATATGTAGAAAGCGTATTTAACATCATTGCAATTAATCTACAAATTTCCACACATGATTTTACAACAGCACTATCATTAATTTTTAAATCAGTTAAATGAATAAGACCCTGTAATACATTACCAAGACATGCGATATTAAGTTTTGTTAATTTATTATTACGTATAAATTGAATCAATTCTTCTGTAAGATATGACAATCTATCTTGTGCAATCTCAGGTGAATATTCATTATTTTCACTTTTGAACGTAGCACCGTAATGCAAATCGCTAAGAGCTACTAAATATTCAATAGTTCCATCATCTTCATCTTTAACATGAATAGGATTAAATTCTGGAAGTGGAAGAGAAGTAATAGCTTTTCCAACATACTCGTAGTACATTTCTTGTCTTGATATACTACGATCAATACGATTTCTTTCGATATTACATGTTTGTGTTTTAATACGTTCTCGCTTTAGTTCTTCGATTTTTCTATCTATCTCTTTTAGTTGTCCATCTGAGTCAACAAATTTCTTTCTATTCGCTTCCATCATTTTATTAAATGATTGATAGGACTTTCGATAAGTCGACTCTTGATAGTGTTTACCTAAAATTGAATTTAAAACATTCTGTACATCAGACCAAGTACCAATTTTATCTTTTTCGGAACAAATTCTATAAATTAATTCCTGTTCTGATTCACCATCTATTCTTTTATAGTTATGTATATCATTCACCGCCCAACTTATTCTTCTTCTGGAAGTTCTTTAGTGATTTTAAAATCAATTGTCTCTGTTCCTTCTGGAAGAGTATCAATTACTTCCTGAGTCACATCTTCACCTGTATCAGTGTCGATTAAGTGAAGATCTTTTAAAGAAATATTTTTAAGCTGGATATTAATTTTGCGTGGATTTAATTTTTCTGGTGTTTCGTTGATCTTGATCATGTTTTCTTCTCCTTAAATTTATATATTTTCATAAAAAATAGAAGAGTATTAATAACTCTTCTTAGATGATTTCGTCTAAAGTGCAATCTTTTCCAATAATATAATCACAAATTCTATGAGATTTTGCTTCTTCTGGAAGCATATACCATTCTACACGATACTTTTCATCATAAAATTTATCATCAATAGTTGTATGTTCTAGCACAAATTTCTTTGTTAATTGTTCTAGCTGACCAGTTTCATACTCAATTCTGTCTCTAAGTTTAGATGCACTTTCAATAAATGCACCATTTGAGCCATCATGCATAAGAAATGTAGAATTTCTCATAGAATATCGCTTAGATCCTGCTAAGAAAATAAGAAATGCCATTGATGCACACATACCTTGATTAATCGTATAAATTGGTGTAATACTATCTTGCATGGCAGAGATAAGTCCATAGCCAGAGTAAACATCCCCCCCTGGTGAGTTAATGTATAATAAGATTGGCTTCCTTTCTTCTGGTTTCTTATCTTTATCAATTCTATTAAAACGCAAAATATGATATACAATTGTATCAATAATTTCATTATCAATATCGTTATTAATATAAAGTCTTCGATTATCAAGTTCTTCCATATCATAAATATCCGTATAACAGATATTCATAGTGGTATTTGCTTCATTTTTATATTTCATAGGCTATAATTCCTCGATTTTCGTAATATTTTTAATCTAACAAATCTGCCATTGCAGCCGTTTCACTACGTTCAGTTTTATTAAGTTGTACATATCCGAATTTTTTGTGTCCAGAAAGTTTTTGAACGGAGCATAATAATCCATTGTTATTTCTAAATAAAGGACTATCCACTTGTTTTACGTCCCCGTCTAGCCATAATTCAGAATTCTCTCCGATACGACCAATTAATAATTGGATATGTTCTTTTGTTAAGTTTTCTGATTCTGTACAATATAGAATACAGTTCTTATAATCTCGACCACGAATATTTCCGATAAATTCAATTGAAATATTTCCTGCCATGATTTGCATATCAAGTCCTGTTTCACCACCTAAGTGATCCGCTAGAACCATTGCACCTGGCTTCATTTTTTCTTCAATCGTTCCAGGAATAAAACCAATTTCTGTAATATTATGAACTGTTATAGGATTTCTAATAAATACCAACCGTTCAAATTTACCTTCCTCAATCAGTTTAAGAGCGTTAGAAATCATTAGCATTGATTTTCCACTACCAAATCTACCTGATAAAACTTTAATCGTAATATCTTTATTTTGTAGCATATCAAAAGCCAAAACCTGTTCTGGATTACGTGGCTTAATCTTGCCTAAAAATCTGTTTGAAATTTGTTTGTATGAGATAGGTTTATATTCTTCGCCATTCCATTTACGATAATCAACAACTTCACCATCGCTCTTACGAATAATCAAATATTCATTTAGAAGAGAATCATACATATTCTCATTTGTATGTAAATAAAAATAACTCATTTCTTCATCAGAAAGAGTTACATCCTTATATCCTGTATATTCATCAAGATTCTTAACAAGATTAAGTTCTTGCGTTCCTTTTGTGGGAAGTTTAAAAATATTCTTTGAAATGAATTTACAATTAAGATCATCTGTACAAACGATAATGGAAGAAGATTGATTATACCAATAAGCAGAGGCTAGAATGATATTATCTGGTGTTTCGTCCAATGTAAAATCATTAATAATTTTTCTGACTTCTGGTGTATATGCAATTACTTCATAATTTTCGCTTTGATCAAGTAATCTTGCGATTGATCTTGCTTTATATTTTACATCCCCATCCTTATGACCTGATGTTTTAATCGACTCAATTTCTTCAAGAGTCTTTTGAGAAATGACAAATTTCTCTTTAAATGCTGCGCTTTGTAAATTTAATAACGCATTGGTATCCAGAAATAATTTATATTCCAATAAAAGATACCACCTTTCCTATATATTTTGTCTTGCTTTTCTGTCATTTATATTCCACAACATTTAAGCAGTTGTGGTAATTATCTAATGCCTTATTAATTTCTCGACATTCTCTATAGTAATATTTACTATTACCACTATATGTCTTAAAAATATCTTCATGGAACTTAAAACCTTTATTCATAAGGTATTCCATTTCTTTTTTAGTAATTTGTTTAATAACAATTCACGTCCTTTTCATTTATTTCTCCAAATAGGAGAGTAACGTACAGGGTAGGATTTGAACCCACGGATGGTTTTATCCATCAAATGCTTTCAAGGCATCCGCATTAAACCTGACTCTGCCACCTGTACACAAAAGGGAACACCTCACGGTGTCCCTTATCGCCAGTATTTTTAAGAGAGTTATTTTATTCCTGGCTTAATTGATACATTAGATTTTGAACCTAAATCTACCGAATCCATAACGGAAGCGATCACTCTAACCAATTGAGCTATATATCATTATTATTATTGTAAATGCTGAGATTACACATTTATACAGAAGTTCTTTTAGAACATTATGAGTTCTTTCCGTATCCACTATATACCTTACGCATATATAGTAAACTTCCACAACCGCCTTTTTGAAAGAGAGGCATTTCTCTTTTGCTACATGATTACTCTGATTTTGTTATTCCATCGACATTGCCATGCCGTAAAGTTCCGCTAAGAACACTGTGCAAACTTGATCAAACATCTCAAAGTCTTGCGAGACTTATTAATGTCCATATTATACTCTTACAAGTACTATGGAATTAGGTTGCTTTCACCATGTAGAGGTGTAGACTTTCGCTTTAATTAATTTTCTACTTTTGTAGTTTCTACTAAATTCTTTTGCCAATCATATAATAAAATTCAATAAACATAATATTAGAAAATCGAAGTCTAAATAACAGAAGATGTGCTACACCAGACGCTTTCGTTCCTTTTGAGAACAAAAATACATCACACCTTCGTGTCTTTCAGTTATAATCCCTACTCAACGTTCACATAAGTAATATACTCATATAAATGGATAACGCACTCGATTAATAAATTCTTGCACTATTTATCCTCCTGATTCACCATCATATGCATATAAGTTTGCATGAGCTATCTGATTTGCGGTCAAAAAGTAATTCTCAGCGGTCGCCCCTAAATTACCTTATCGCTCCTTATAATACATACTATTTCCGCATAGACTCAATTGCGAAACGTAACCTTTTGAGTTACTAGTATGTCAGTTTTGCTTGAATTGACTATATCTCTATAGCGATAGGGCGTAAATCTATCTTTATATACCTCACGATATACTATCTGTGTCAAGCCACATAATCGTAACAATAACATTGTAAAATTTATGATGCGTCATAAAACGCATCAAATAGCGGATATTGGATTTGCACCAATGTTCTCTTGGTTATGAGCCAAGCGAGTTAACTACTTCTCTAATCCGCATTATTATATTTTTAATCAACGGAAGCACTGTAGCGAAAGGGGGAAGAATCAGTGCAACCGAAGATTATATACCAATTAATGAGTTTTATATGTTTCTCTTATTTTTCTTTTATAATCATGTGTAAAATATACAGATAATTTTAAAACATGGTCAGATGGTATATTTACATTTTTTAAATTAGAATTATATTGTTCTGATGGTACACACTTAGAAGTTACTTTTAGTCCAGGAAATATTTTTATTTCTGCATTATCCGTATCACTAATTTTATCCTTTACCACATCACTTAATGTATCTAATATTTTAAATACATCATGTGCAGAACAACCCAATCTTTTTTCGATTTCATGGGAAATTTCCTTTTGAGAAATATATGTATAATTTTCTTGTATGTTAAATTCCTCCTCTGTTTCAGATTAAGATAAGTTACACAAGATAGAGTAGGGTAGTAATCGTTAAAATAATAATTTGAAAACTACCCTCTCCATAGTAACTTAAATTTCGTCCTAAATTTAGGACGAAATCACTCATTTTTGCATGAATTTATTCGCTTTTTTGCAATTTTAAAACCAATATCAAAGATTTTTATGTCGTTTCCGTCAATTTCTAACTGTTTTATTTCATTAGAAGATTGAATTATTGTCTCGTTAAAACTTTTATTTCCACATAAAAATAATATCTCTAATAATAAATTTTTGATCTGTGCATTTTCTTTATCTTCGACAGAAGATAATAATCTATACATTGTAGAGTATCCTATAGTCTCAGATTCAATATCCGAAATTAAATCAACTTTTAATTTATTGGATCTTTCATTCTTATCTTCTTTTGAGTCCGAATCGGATGAATATATTAACTTTCTATCATTAACATATTTTTTGATCATAGTGTAAATTTTATCAATCTGATTTTGATTTACATTATAGCTGTAATATTTTTCATTATCCAACAATGTTGTGAATGGCGACCAATCTTTTTTATATGGATTTTTAATTCTAAATCCATTTACTATTGTTTGTAAATAATCCATAGTCGTATGATACTTGCAATAATATTTTTTCTCTGGATTGTAGAATCCTTTTTGTTTTGATATATGAGAGAAGAAATGTGGCACTTTTTTCTTTTTAACATCTCTTCCTTCTTCATCTTTTTCGATGTGTTCAAGGACGGGTGCGTATTTTTGTCTTAATTTATCGAGTTCTTTAACATTATTAACATCAAATTCTTTCTTTGCTTTATCAATTTCAATACCAGACATTACATCCAATTGACAAATATCATAATATAGTTCTTTGATATCATCATAAGTTTCTCCATGATACATTCTATCCCATAATAAAGAGTTTAACTCTTGTGACAGGTTAATAATTTCTCCAATCTTATTTACCGATGTCTTAATATCAAGATCTGCTTGTTGTTCAGGAGTATAATATCTTTTTACTTTTCGAGCCGATACAAAAGAAGTAGGAGTCTTGAATAAATGATAATTCCTTTTTGCCGCACGAATTAGTATTTCGTTATCCGTTAGTAATACGGTATCACTATCAAAATCTGCGCCTGATAATCTTTGTAAAACATTTTCTCCAATTGAATTAAGACATATAATTTCAGGTGTGAGATTAAAATAACAATCTATTAGTTTATTCTCCGTATTATACGGAAGCCAAATATTACCAATCGTTACATGAGGGCTACGACTTGCCAATAATGTTTTATTATAATCAAATCGTATACTATGTATATTACCAATTCCAATTTGACTTTTACCATCGAATTTACCAATTGATTGTTGTAACATTTCAATTGGATTTCCTAGCAAAGTAGAATAATTTCCATTTACATAAACATGTCCATTTTTTAGATTCTTATAATATGACCTGAGTAAATCAATTAAAAAATCTTTATAATATTTAGTCTTTGTGAAGTTATCATTAATACTCATTAAATTATATACAACATCATTTTTACTGTTCATAGGCCGTGATAATGGATCTAACTCATCAATATCAGGATATTTAATATAATATCGTACAACCTCTGGATTGTTGCGTAATAATTGTGCAAAGTCTAAAGCTTCTGATAAAAATTCATTAACTTCATCTTTTGACATTTGTAATGTGTTCAAAAGCTGGTAATGAGTTTGAACAAGTCTACCTTCAAAAAAGTGAGTCTTTTTATCATGTTTTACAACTCCAAAATTAGGATATAAATTATCAAGCCATTCATCCCATGTACTAAATTTCAGATATTTAATACTATTTGGTGTAGTGATTAATTTTACATCTTCAATTTTGGTAGCTCTTGTTTTCCCATTTAATTGTGAAATATCTGTAATATTATTATCCTTAAACCATTGTTGAATATTACAATTAAAACAACATGACTTAAACATTAAGTTTCTGAGAAGCACCATTCCATATTCTGAATAATCTCCAAATAAAGATATATCCATTAATGATTGTCCATCCCATATCGTATTTGTAATAGTACAATTCTTTTCAGTTGTTTTTAACCAGTTGTTTTCATCGTGAGTTTCAATTACATCTTCATTGAATACACTATCGTAATCATCAATTAATAAAATATTCTCTGGTTTAATTGGTAGAGTATCAATAATACTACTTGATGGGAGAGCGATATACCCCTCATATGCAGCAAGGTCTATTTCATCACCAGGATTTAAACGGATTGCACCAGAACTAAAATTTAGTAATGGCTTAAATAATGATTCGTTAATAAAAAGGCATTTTCCAACTCTAGCTGATCCAGTAGACCGTTTCATTCTGCAATATTTAACGCCATTGCAAGTAAAACCATTTTTATATAATTCACCTCTTAACTGAGCATTTGTTTTTAAAGTCTTAGGTTCACCTTTTTTCTGATATTGTAACTGAACTTCTTTTACAATTGATTTATCTTTCTTATCTTTGATTTCAACTTTTTTCACGACAAACGGAGATGGTATTTCTAATTTATTTTTTACTTTTGAATTTATTTGAATACCAACAATTTCCCCTGTCTTACTTTTGGCAATGCAATCATCAAACGTCAAATCTCTATAGTTGTATCCAAACTTTACAAATGTATTCTTGTTCATTTGATTCCATTCTTTTACAGAATATTTGAATGTGAGATTAATAACATTTGTAGTATACTTGTGCTTTTTTACAGTAAACAAAAAATTATTTTTGCGATATTTTTTATAATAAATATCCAATAACTCAATTAAGTCCAAGCTGTAATCAAGAGTATTAACAAATTTTCTTAAATTATAATTACCATCTTTAAGTTTTAAATCATAGTCGTGATTTTCGTAACCGTAGTAATGTGCAGAAAGATAAATATCTTTTGCGTCCACACTTGGGATATATACACCTGTTGTTAAATCAATCATTTATCTTTCCTCCATTCTTAAAAGCCTACGAGTACCATTACTTTTTAACCCCTCATTAAATAGTTGACACATCATACCATAAATAATATTTTGAATATAATTTTCCACATTATCCATTTCATTAACTTCAATAACTTTACTTTTCCACCAGAAATTATCAAGTCTTATATCAATAGAAAATTCAATACAATTATAATTATAATAAAAATCCATAGTCCATACATTATTTTTACATGTATTTATCTTGCTCTTAAATTTTTTTAATATTGGTTTTATATAATCGTTAAAATACTTTTTATTATTTTCTAGTTTTATGTGTCTCTGTTTTATCTGTTCTCTTCGTTCTATATCATCTTCATAGTATTTTTTCATTATTGGATAAAAATAGTCATAAACATCATTCTCATTTGTTTCATCATGAATATACATATGAGAACAATTGTAAAAAGGAAAATTGTCTATAAATATTACTTTTTCACCTTTTCTATACAAATAAACCTCATCTAATGTACTATATCCAAATTCCTTATTTAATTTTTTAACAACACAACTAATATGTTTTAAATGTGCTTCTTTTAAATCGTCTTTGTCTGTATAATGTTTTTCTAACGTATGTTTTAAATTTAAATGTTTTCCTTTTAAATGTGTACAAACAAATTTTTGATCTTTAGAATTCATTTTAACAAAAGATTCTATAACGGATTCTATAGCAGAAGTATTAGAATAAAAATTTTGAAGTTCTCTCCAAAACCAGTCTAATTGTTCCCATTTAATTTTATATTCTAAAATATCCTTGCGTTTCCAATAAATTTTTCTACTTGTAATCAAATCATCATATTCTTGAGTAGTATATCTTTTTATATAACACTCACCAGTTTTAGAAGAATAAATCAATTTAAACGATGGTATCTCATTGGTTGCTACAGTATACATCTGTTCATTTACATCAATTTCTAATACATCATTTCCAATTTCATCCCATTTATAAATATATTGATCAGTCTTTTTGCTGTTATAAGCTACTTCCACAAGAAAAGTTTTCCCACAAGAAGTTTGTATCATAATATCAGGTCTATAATCTCCAAATGAAGTATGTATTGTTTTTTCTACAACTGCACTTTCTACTTCATACAATTTATCATTTACTTTAAATCTAGAGCCTTTTTCTAATAGCCAATTCTTATAAGCAAAGTGAACTTGGCTTTCTTGTGAACAAGTACCATCAATGTGATGAAAACATCTTTGCTTTTTATAGATCTTATTTGGATCTTGTCCATTCCAAAGTTTAACTTTCCCTAAACAAATAGGACAATAACATACGTCATCACCACTTACATTGTAAACATTCTTCCAATCGGAATGTTCACTTAAAGAATCTAATGCGTACATTAACTCTGGTACATACATATTCATATAATTTTATTCCTCCATAATTTCAATCTCATAACCTAACCATTCAGCTAAGTCTTTCTTTCTGTCAATACATTCCCAATGAGCATAATCACCAACATCGTTCTTTATATATTCTTCTCCATCGCATATTCCATCTCCACAAATAGAGCAGTAGTAGTTAGTTTTCTTTTTTGGAACAAAATAAGGACATGTCAGGGAGCATCTCATCATGTGACATTCTTCACATGTCATTAAGCAGCACCTCGCTTTTCTATTTTTTCATACGAATAACCGTCATTAGTTGTGTAATATATTTCTCTAATTCCAAGATCTTTTATTGCTTGCATACAGCTTGCACAAGGTCTTGCCATTCCACATTCAATATCTTTCCTAGTGCGATATATGTATAATTTCACTTTTGAAAAGTTAATGTCTAAATGTTTGAGTTGATTAAGACAATTAATCTCCGCATGGAGCTTTGGTAAAAGTGATTCTGAGCTGTTATAATCAGCATCATCTATACGATATCGGTTATAATACTTCTGAGCTGGATGGGTTTTATTTGTATTACAACCAATCCCGACAATTCGATTCTGATAAACAGCGATACATCCGATATGCACTTTTGGGAAATCAGACACTTGTGCAATCTGTTTAGCTTTAGAGAAATATTTGTAATCAATTTTTCTCATCATATTTCATCAATTTCCTATATTTAATTTTCTCTTATATACGTAAATAAATTTTGTGGTGAATTTCGATTTTAAGTTGTAGGTGGAACAACTTAACCATAGATACCGTAGAATTGAAATTTGACTATCATTTCTTTTTAATTTTACGATAAACTGAACATAAGAGAGTAGTGGCATACACTATTTCTTTTTAGACTCACGATATTTCTTTAATGCTTGTCTCATTTTTTCTTTTTGTTCTTCCGACATAACTCTTTTTGGTTTGTTTGGATCAGGGATTGCGCCAGGATTTATCTTTACCCATTTAAGAGGGAACTTCACACAGATACTTCCATCTTTATTTTCCTTTAAATATTTGAATTCATCTTTTCTATCAGTATAAATATTTTTAATACGATTGATATGTTTTCTGTTTGTGAAAGTAGCAACCGCATAATGTTCACCAGATAGGAACTCAATGCAATTTTCATTGTTGTTATCAAAATCTTTTCCATTATTCCATCACCTCAATCTTTCTTTCCATAGCTTGCATATTTTTCTCACACTGACGATCAACCGCCCAATCCGCTGCAATTTTTTCTGCAATTCTTGATTTATTTTGATTGCGTCCTCTTGCAGTTGTAAAATCTGATTCACTTAAATATCCACCATAACATCTATGTAATTCTTCTCTACTTGGCATAGTGTAATATTTATTGTAGTTGTACTCATGGTTTCTTTTTGTTTCTGTTTCTGTCATGATTAATTTTCTCCTTTGATTTAAAATTCATAGTTGCATCACTCCTTTTTGTGATACTGATTAATAGTTATATATGTATATTCTCTTTTCATTTATTCAATCATGTGTATCATCACCATTCTCTCTTATAAAGTTATACCTATTAAAAACATCCACTCTACGTATTTTCTCTAAATAAGAATCATCATTGTGTTTAGTTGCTAGATTTTCATATTTCTTATTTTCTGAAATGACATAAGCATAAACATCTGAGATTTCTTCCTTACTATACTTTTCTCCATTACCATTAATAATTTGAAAATATATTTGAGCTAATCTACGTTTGTTATTTGCGTTTTGAATATTTGATGTTACTTTTCGATATGATCCATAATAATCTTTTTGATTTTCAGCATATTTATCAATATATGGTTTATCTTCTGGTCTACCATATATATTTGGTAGTCTTGAAATCTCACCATTTTCTTCATTAAGTAGAAAATCATTTGATCTATTGATATATATTAATTCTGCTTTTTCTAAAGCTTTGGTATAATCAATGATTGATTTTTTAGATAATCCACTAACTTTCATAAGATAATTAAACGTCATTTTCCCAACAACTCTATTTTTATGTTGAAATGCATCTAAGTACACATCGACTGATGAACTGATTGAATCTACAAGAAAAACAAAATACTTTAGAAGTAAAAAACCGTTTGTATTTTTAATTTGAAATATTTTTCTCATTTCTTCAAATGTAATGATTGTGAAATACTGATTATCTTCCGTGATAAAAAGATTTTTACAATCTATAAGGTAATGCTTCTTATATTCTTCTACTTTGGTTATAATCTTATTTTCAATTAATTCATCTAAACCTATTTTAAGTGTTTCATAAAATCTACGGGATGATTTCAAAGTCCCAGTAAGCTGATAGGAGAGGATTTCTAATGTGGTTACTAAATTTGTTGTTTCTTCATTTGTTATCAAACTTCTTATTGCACAATAAGCTGAAAGTCCATATACGGATAAATTTGAATCTTTATAAATATCTTCTCTTAACCATAATTGCATTTTTCAATCCTTTCTTTATATAGATATTTCTCCATGGTATAAAAAGTGACACTTTTTTGTACATCACACTCCGGAGTGTGGAGAAAAAATGTGCAAAAAATTGTAATTTTTTATACTAAAACCCAATAACTATGTATTATACCCAATAACGATGATATATATACCACTCTAAAGAGTGCTATCTTTTTTTGTTTTGTTTTTTTTATTGTGTAATATCAACATCGTCTTCATATAATCCACTTAATATATTTTCTCTTTGTTGAATATATCTCTTGATGCATTTTTCGATATGTGATTTGATTTCTTCATTTAACAATGAACTCAAAATGGTTAACATTAATATATTCTCTGTATGGATCAAATCAGCATAATTGTAAATCTTGTTTAATTTCTTCTCTAAATCTGTCATATGTATTATTTCTCCGATCTTTCTTTTAAAATATCATTACATACATTAATTGCCATTAAGAAATATTCTGAATCATAATCTGGATGATTTTTCCAGCTTTCAAAGTATTCTTTCCATTCCAAGATAGTATCTGTGGATTGGTTTGTCAGATTCTTCTTTAAATTGTTGTATTTGGTGGTGCTATTTTCGATTTTCTTGCTATTAGTGGACATTTATGTGTTTCTCCCTTCAAATTGATTTTTGGTGTATTTTTTATTTGTTCTCATAAAGGATAATTATTTTGTGTCAAAAATTGTTGACACTATAAGTTTCTCTTTATGAAGTACTAAATCATATTTCTCCAAAAGAGTATCTACTAACTGCTCAAATAATACTCTTACAGTTTTATCGTGTTCTATTGCGTCTAATGTATAGCATGTTTCCAATTTATTCTCGTAGCAGTAATCATCTACAATCTGGTTTAGTTCAATATCAGGATACATATTCTGAAATTCTCTATATAAATTCTTGTAGAGATCTTTCAGTTGAATTTCAAAGTATTCTGCTAATGCTTGATACTTTGGAAACATCTTGGATTGCCAATATGTAAATCGCTGTTTCTTTTGTGGTAATGCTTTTGAAGTAGTAGTGTTGTTTTCCAATGTAGATACTCTTGATTCTAATGAAACAAATTTACTATCAATCTTTTGCACAAGATTGTTTACACTCTGCGCTAAAGCTTGAATATCATCATTTCTTGCTTGTAATTTAGCGGTAGCAATCTTTAGTCCTTGTTCACAAGCAATAAAATAATTTCTTGCTTGCTCATGTTTTTCGGTATTGCCTGTCATTGAAAGTTTCTTTGCAAATTCAGATGTGAGTTTATAATCTGTCTTTGGTCTACCACCTAATTTGGGGTTTTCGTTCTCCACTACGAAAACTATATAATCTTCATTTTCAGTAGCAAATTTATTTCTAGTGATGTTTCTTCTACACCATGATGCAAAATTACTTGGATTCAATTCTAAGAAAGCATATAATTTACTTGCCGTTGTCATTCCATCTGAATCAATCTGTAATGCAATTTCAATTGGTGTCTTATCAGATGTTGATGGTATGATAGTAGTTGTGTTATTTTTATTGTTTTTTGATTTTCTCATAGTAGTTGATATCCTTTATTTATGAAATTTCTTATTTGTATTGTTTCTATCAGCAATAAGTTTAAAGCAGCTCATTTCTTCTTGATTATTACTTCTCTGATTGTGATGGATATTTGTGAGATAGTAGTCTAATGCTTTATGAAAGATCTTATCCTTATATAAATTCTCTATATCTGATTTATAATTTTGTGTTTTATATTCAGATGAATATGTGGTTGATAACATATGTGAAGAATGATTTGACATTACTTTTGCGACATAACATAATTCTCTAATTGATTTTCCACTTCCTCTAGCAATAGAATAGTAGTAATTTGGTTTTTCTAATGATACTGATATATAAATTCTCTTATCGGCAAGATATTTATTTGTTATATTTGTAATTCTTGATAATGTTGCCGATGAGAGAGTGACGTTGTATGGATTGAGAGAATTTGTGTAATCTGGATGAAGTAGTCGATGTGTATCTTTATGTGTAAAGATTACATCTGAATATCCAATAAACTGATCTTTAATATTCCATTTACAAAGGTGAAAGATATGATTATCATCACGATGTATAGTTTCATCACATGGAATATCTGCAAATCCTGTATTTTTGATTTCTGATTTAACGTTATTTGCCATTTTGCAAAATCTCCTTTTCGTTTTGATATTATTTATTTCTCTTATTGTGGATTGAAATATTTAGTTTATATGTTGCTAATGAATAGATTCTCTGTTTGAAACGTTTTTGAGATATTTATTGTAAATGATGTGAAATGAAGTTTTAATAATTTCATCTTGAGGTGTCAATTTGTCATTTCAAGTTTTTCGTGATGTATTTTTTGAGTGAATTTTGAGTGATTAGAATTGTGTGAAAATTTGGCACAATTTAGATGGGTGATTTTGGGAATATGAGATTGTGTACTTCGAGAGGTGTGATTGTTGTAGCGAAGCAATAAAATGAAATGCATTTAAATAGGAAATAATACAGTTGATTTAGATAGATGTGACAAGGGATTTTGGAAGTTTGGGTGATGGTGAGATTGGATTGAATTTGTGATCCTGAGAGATGTGATTTGATAGGAGTTCGAGAAGAGTTCGTAAATTATTAGATTTTACAAGGGGTTTTTAGATTGATGGTGGATGATTTTGGGTAAAATAGATGATTTTAAATTGTCAGAAAATTTATTTATGGTTGTGGTGTGAGGATTTTGTCGAACTTGGTGTCGAAGTCAATTTGGTTATTTTGGTGAATTGTGTGTGGATTTGGTACAATTTATTAAGAGAGTGATGATGTAAGGTGAGAGAGTGATGATGTGAGAGTTTTATGCTGGTGATATGATGTGATAATTTATAATTTTGATTTTTGGACGTGGAGTGTGAGTTGAACACATACGCCCCAAACGTCAATGTTTCAACGTTTTAAAAATGTAAAGTATCCCCGTCCTGGCGTTGCAATCTGTATAAAAATAGTATAATATAGCTGATCCCGTAAAGCCTTGCTATAGTTGACTAAATCTAACTATCACACTTTTAATGGAAGTGTAAAAAAGTCAAGTTTTGTTATTTTTTGACTTTTTTCTGGTGGTCTGGATATAAAACAATTTGAAGCACAAAACAGTATGAAAAAGATAGTCCATATTAACTCATACCGCCCCAGGCTGCAATTAAATTGCATATACAATATAGTTAATTGTTACGATATAATGAAAAAAAGGAGATAATAAGAGTAAACAAGAGATAATAATAGATGATGTGCGAAAACATGCGAAAATACAATATTTTCAAAAAGTTCGTAAAAGTGTTGCAAATGCAACAAAAAGTTATCCACATTAATATTGAAGTTATCCACATAGTTATCCACATATACACACATAACCATATAACATAATACTAATATCCACATAACATAGTATCAAACATAATTACATGTAGTATTCAAAACTACATACAAAAAATTCCAGTCTTGCAGCACGCCTAAAATTCGCACATACACACTATATATAACTCCATCTGAGATCATAACATACTTACTCATATCACACATGTATATCACTCTGAGATCATGCCATCATGCACTCATACTCTATATCATACACGCATAACAATACACTTACAATCTCACATAATACAACACATAATACAACACATATATTCATGTACTCATACAACCATATATACATATATACAACCATACTCATATATCTATGATATACATATGATATCATACAACCATACATTATACATACATACTCATGCCACACATATATAATACTATAATACCACATTAACTATATTATAATACTACAATATAGCCACACCAAACATTATACCAGATCAACCACAAAGCACTTATAAACCCTTATAATATAAGACATTGCACACGATCATATTAATCACAATAAATCAATATAAGATCAATATATCAACTATAATAAACCGCAAAAAATCATACTATTATTACAAAAAATAAATCTATCACAAGTCAATTATAAGTCAATCATATAAAAATAATATGGATATATCGCAATAAAAAACGAAAATATCCATAACAAAAATATATCATAAAGCCACATAACACCACACTTATTTCAGATAAAATCCACATAAATAATCATAATAAAATCACATTAAAACAAAACATCTGATCTGACAAAAACATCATGATAAAACGATCATATCCGAAAAACGGCCTTGTAAAACGCTCTGCAATCCATTTTCTTGACATAAGCTAACACTTATATCATATAAGTATAAAAACGTCTTAAAACGCAAATTACAAGCTTATAATGGTATATGAGTAAATAAGCACGATATACAGGTTAGGCAGATCACAAGCGTTATACAGTGTTATTTCCTATTATATGTGATTATTTTTCTTCTATGTCTATTGATAACTTGCATCCGACTGCCTTACATAGCTTGTTAAGCGTGTCAAGCGTGATGTTTTCCGTTCTGTTATTGAGTAAGTTGCTCACAGCTTGCTTACTTAATCCAGTTGCGATACAGATATCTTTCTGTCTTATATCCTTATCTAACATTATATGCCTGATCGCAAGTGTAACGTCATCTATAGCAGTATATTCTATCTTCATATATTCATTACCTCCAAAAGTGTAGTATTATATCGTATCATAAAATGGTAAAAGTATCAATATAGCAATACTAACAATATTTACAGTTATAATTATATCATTTTTTGTGTACTATTTTGCATTAAAAAGTATTGATATATCAATACAAGTATGTTATAGTAATACCATCAACAGAGGGACAGAGATAAAAAACAAACGGAGCTGAGATTTATCCGTTGAGCACACGGCTTGCAAAGTCGCTAATAGGGCAAGACAGTTTCCTATAACCTTGACAAGTGAATAAAGGGTACTTACTGAGGCATCAGCTACGAAGCCCATGTGGGGCGGTTGATGTATTAAGTAGCAAAGCTTTCTGCCTTGAAAAGAAAGTCGGCAGTCCTTGCCGTGGCTATAATAAATGAGACAGCCAAAACGACAGGTTTTATAAGAGGGGTTTACTTAATAACTCACTGACCGCTACAAAATAAAAGCGGTATAAAATACATAAAATCCCATTTAATAAGGAGGTAAAAAATGGGAAAAATAATCTATGGTAATTATATCATAGAAAAGTATAAGGAAGGCTATAGAGTCTTCCTTATTTCAATCGACAAATTCGTTTACTGCGATTCTTACAGGGAAGTAGTAAACGAAATACATAACGATTGTAAAAACTTTTCTAAATGATATAGTACCACAACAAAGGGGAAGACGCAAGTCTTCCCTTACCTCCATAAGCAACAAAAAATGGAGTCAAAACCATTTCAAAAAAGAATGTGATATCCAAACGAGTAACAAAAACTTGCAAGGGTTGCAATACTGACAGGATAGCAAGTAAAAGAAAAGTCCGATCATAAGACCATGCGACAGGTCAAAAATGCAAAAATCCGGTTGTCCGTATCCGATCAAAAAACGGGGAAAGATGCAAAACAAAGACCTAAAATTTGTTTAGACTGAAATAGTTTACTTGTTTTCTATCAATGATACATAAAAACAAGTCGTTATTAAAAAACGTTAAAAACGATCTGAATATCGAGAAATTCATAGCAAGCGGTTAATCATTAATCACTTGCTTTTTTGTTTTGATAAGTTGCAAGTCATACGGGCAAGCAAAGCAAGACCCTTTTCGGGCAAAAGCATAAAACCTGGATGGGCGGTGAGTAGTAGAAAAGACTTGTTTCTAATGCCTGATAATATGGCTTGCAAAAATGAAAACAAAAAAGAGAATAAACAATATACAGGAGGATATAAAAATGAAAAAATATGAAATAATTTCCATGATGGATGATAATTCATCCATTGTAACAGGCGTTGCATACATCGGCACAACAGCCGATATCAAAGCAGTTTGCAAGTCAATCAGACGTGCAAGCGAAAAAGAAAGCACTAATTTGTACTTTCTTTTTGGTGGGGCTGTGAGATTCTCAGAAAATAAACAGGTTTACGGACTTGTTATTTCTGATGATGATACAGTAACGATCATCACATCTGACACTTTCGCCATGATGTTAGTATCTGGCGAATTACAGGAGGTAACACGATGAATAAAACAAAAGTCACAGCTCACACCTATGTATGTGAGTTACCCGAAACAATTCAAAATCAGATTTTCCAGGAGTGTAAAGCTACTTTTCAGAGCCTTGCATTTCCGGTTGATATCGAAGTAGAACTCGACAACGTAAAAGGTTGCAAGATGTGCGATCTTGAAAATACCATAGACGTACAGAAATACTATACCAGATAACAGGAGGATGCAAGAATGAACACAAGACAGGCAGAAAAAGCAATGAATGAAGTTTTACGGGACTTCAATTTACAAGACATTGCAAAATATGAACTCGTAAAAGAAGCATTGCAGAAAATGCTTTACACGACTGATTTTATTGAGAATGATCTTGTAAAAGCTTTTATAAGTTTTTGTAAAACAGGTATTCTCGATATGACAAAAGTTAATCATGCAAGTAATTTATAGGCAGTAACATAGCACACAAGATAAATTCTTGTGTGTTTTTTAGTACCTATAAACAGAGATCAAAAAAGGAGAACATAAGCATGAAAAAGAAAATCATTGCAACGTTATTCACTGTTATCATCGCAGCAAGCGCATTCCTGATGGGACACGCCACCACAGCAACAGAAAAAACTCTGATAGCTGTTAAGGATATAACCGATTGGAATACAGATGGGAAAGAGCTTTCTCTGATGCTTTCCGATGATACAGAGGTATACGCTTATAAATCCCGTGACGTATACGGGGGAAAACGAGCGTATATCCCTTGCAAAGATGTAGCAAGTTGGAAAGTAACTGATACAGAACTACACATCATTACATCAGATGGAAACGAATTTGTATTTGAGAAATAAGGAGGAAAGAACATGGAATTTCAAACACTTGCAAAAATGAGAAAGATTTATCCGTCTTGTAAGACAGCAGACGGGAAACAGACAGTCCTTTTCGATCTGTCTAATTTAGATAGAATATGGTTTACAGAATCCGTGATTGAACAGATCATGCCTGAGATCATCAAATACACGGGTATGAATACATATGAAAATATCGTTTTCGCTATGAATGCGGAAACCGATGAAAAACACCTGTCTATTGATATCGAGTTTAACTGCGATCATGTTTATAGCATGAAAACAGGAAAGAAGCTGTACACTTTGAAAAGCGTATCAGGTTTCCGTATTGCAGAGTATGAACGGAACATCTATGGCGTTGTTCCTGGCTGTGCTACTCCATCATGCGTTATTAGTTATGGAACGTTGGACGTAGGATCTCACGCATGGAGGAAAGCATGTAAGAGGGATGTAGAAATTTGAGAATAGGAGGAAACGAGATCATGTTAAAAGTAAAGATTTACTTATCAAATTTGGCAAAGTATACAGAAGGAAATGAAAATGGGAAGTGGTTACAACTTCCCATGAAATCTGAAAAGTTACATACATTTTTCAATGCAATCGTTGGAAAGAATCAGGAATTAATTATACTTGACTATGATGCAGCTTTTGAAATATCAGAATGGGAAAATATTTTTTCTCTTAATGAATTTTTACAGGACATCAACGAAAATGGAGTTGATGATCTGACAGCAAGAATCATTTTTAAAATTGCAGATTCTAAAGAGGAAGCAATGGAAACATTGGAAAGTGGATGCTATACAATCATTAATGTTGACAGCGTATCACAGGAATGGAGTTGTACATTAAATTCCGAAGAATTATATGGAATGGTTCTAAACGAAGTAGGATATAACAACCTTTTTGAAGAACCTATTCCAGACGATATGATTGATTATATCGACTTTGAACAAGTATGGATTGCTTTATCAGTAAATGATGGATGGCAAGCGGTAACAATTAACAACGAAACATATTTAGTTACAACAAATTTTTAAGAAAGGTTAAACAGGTGGAAAACATGAGCGAATATATTATGAATAAAGAAACAGGAAAAATTGAGTTACATTTTGACAAAGCGGATTATTTAGCACTTGCAGAAGATCAAAAGAAAGATATTAAAAGCAACTATTTATTTAGTCGTGTAAAACGTGCATGGGTAAGTCGTGCAAAATTCCCTAATCTGTATAGAGCGGAAAAAGTAGCTAAAGATTTAGGACTTTCCAATGGTGGTAATGTTGGCGAAAAACTTACATTTGCGGAACAGATGGAACGTAAAGCAGAAAGAGCAGAAGCAAGAGCAGAACGGTTTGATTATAAATCAAACAGAGCAGAAGAAAATGGAAAAACATTACAGAAACCTATTAATGATATGCATGGAGATATTTCTTTCTTTACTCAACCAAACATTAATAGCTCATCCGGCAGAGCATTCACAAAAAGAAGAAATAGAATGTGGGAGGCATGGGAAAAAGGTTTTGATGAATTTAAAAAATCAGAATATTATGCAGAACGTGCGGAAGTAGCAAGACAAACAGCGGAAAATACAAAACCTAAAGACAAGGCATTTTGTGATCGTAGAATCAAAGATGCTGAAAAGACTATCAGAGCGCAAAGAAAGAACATTGAAAGTTATAAACAGTATATTGATAGAATTTCTAATGGGGAAGAAATCAAGCGATATTCTGGTGAAATTCTCACACTTGAAACAGTCAATGAATGGATAGAACATGCAGAAGAAATTATTGATGATGCTATTAGCAAGTCCGTATATTATCATGAATGCATTGAAGAATTGGGAGGTATTCAGTTCTCAAAAGAAAACATCAAAGAAGGTTATATAGTAGATATTAACAGATGGGGAAAATGTCTTGTTAGAGGGACGGGAAAAGTTAATATTACATATATAATTCTTGAAGGTGGTGCTTCTGGTTTAGGTGGAAAAGCTGCATATGCGGAAATTAAAAGCATTATATCTGATAAAGTAGAAGATAAACCTATTCATCCATTTAAAAAAGGCGAAAAGTATATAGTTAAAGAATGGAATGGAAAAGAATACGCTGAAAAAGAATATACGATCACAAAAATCACTAATGATAAAGTAACATTGAAAAGCGGAAATGAAAGAGCAAAATCCATTAAGCCTAGAAGAATCAGAACAGGAAACGGGGAAATAGAATGGACTTTATCATTTAAAGGTGATGTATATGGTTATACAGCTATTCATAAGAAAGAAGAAGGTGAAACAGTATGATCACATTTGACGTAAATAACTGTGGAAAAGTAACACTTGAACAGAAAACACACGATAAAAGCGTAACTGTCACACATGGAAACGGAAACATAACAACAATTAGTCCTGGTGATTTTATCATGCTTCTAAATATATATAACTACATAAAAAACAATGATATTCAGAGCGATTTTATAAACCCATACGGGAAAAACACAGAAGATAAAACAACCTTATAATCACTAAATAGGGCATGACCGCAGTAATTAACAGTCGTGCCTTTTATAGTGCTTATAATGGCATTTAGCACACTTACATAATGATTTAGCATATTAAACAGGGAGGAAAAGAACATGAAAAACATACTCATGACGGAAACAGAATGGAAAGAAACTATGAAAGATCGTTATAAGAAAGCAATCAAAGATACTATCACGGGCGGTCTGGAAGCAGTTGCAAAGTATACCGCTTTCTTCCTGATTTTTGGAGGATTGCCGGTTTGGATGCTCCTGGACTGGCTTTCTAAAGGATGTTAGGAGGTGCAGCTATATGAGAATTAATATACATATTAATGAGAACGGAAACGGCTATACCGTGACAGCATCACAGGAAAGCTTTTCTGATATGAGAATTAGAAAAGGAGAATTAAATAAAGCAATCTATCGCATGATTGATAGATTAGAAGCATCAGAACGGAAACCAGTTGAAGTATATCGCAGAAAGTGAGAGGAAGAACATGAAAAGACTTATTGATAGTAAGTTAATGGAAACGATCTCAACATATATGGATGATTCTATCAGAGAATCATTACATTTCGATCTTGCCCCATGCAGCAATGAAAAGTTTTTACTGGAATACTGCAAAGCTGATCCAGATTTTTCGATTCTGTTATGGTCAGAGTTTAGAATTGATATGGAGGAATACTTATCATGAGAAAGAAAATGGAAAGACTAGCAAAGAAAGTTACTGCTTTATATCCTGGAAAGCTTTATTTCACGGATATTTTTCCATGCGGAAACATAGAGCATGACGGAAAATACTTTCTTATATGGGCTTCTGGTGTGATCTGTAGAGCATGGAATACACAATGGGAAGCTGTTGAAGAACTGGAAGATATTCTTTCGATAGGTTATTTATAAAAACCGATAAAAGTACAATTTCATGGGGAAACATAATGGATATTGAAAATTTACATATTATTGATAATCATACGATTTTTTATGAAGGAAATAAACACTATTTCATATATCAGTCTAATGACGGTTATACAATGGCTATTGAAGAAATAGGAAAAGATGGAGATATGGAAACAAACTATAAAGATTTTGCAAATGTTTCGGATGCTATTAAATATATAGAACAGGAGGAATAGAAATCATGACAAATACAGAGAAAACAAAAGCGGAAAAGATTCTTGATGAAGCTATCAGAAAACACAGGAACACAATTGACGATTGGAAAGCATACGAGCGTTGCATGAAAAAAGGTGATTATGCATCAACAGAAACATATTTACGGAAGTTTCAGGATGCAATATCCTATTCAGAAGGTATTTATTATACTTTAGTTGCAATCGGATTTCATCATCCAAAAATGAAAGAATTTTCGGATATGTTATAGAGAGGAAATAAAACCATGACGAAGAAACAACATGATAAAATTAATAATGATGTTAATAAGCTATTGAATGGAGAAAAAATTAAAGGATTTAATTTATCTGTTTATGATATAAGAACACTTGTAAACGTGCTGGAAAATCTAAAAAATAAACCAGAATTTATAAATAGCAATGTTAAAAAGTTTTGTGATAAATACGGCATAAAAGTTTGTAAATGTGGTATAGGTTGGAAAGTATTATAAATGAAATTCACATTTTAACAGGAGGAAATAAGAATGGAATGGATCACAAAGATGAATGAAATGTTAGAATCAAATCCGTACACAAACGGAAACAGAGTAACCGTGACGTGTTCAGAAGAATCAGATGGTGTGTTTGTCACGGTTAATGGAAAGTCCTCTGTTATTTCTGTTGATAATCTTACAGAATATGGTTTAATGATGGAAATAATGAGAACGATTGACCGTTTATACAACAATGTTTGACTGTTGATAGGTACACGGAATAAATTCGGTGTACCGCTTGAGCAGCTAAACAAAATGCATTATAATAGGAAGAAACAGCTTTATAGGGAGGGTTTAAACTATGATTAAATTTGAAGATGCAAGAGCGGAAATCAGCAAAAGAAAAGGAATAGAAGCACCAAAACAGATTAAATCTGTAATGGAATCATATAACAGATATGTTCTTAATTGGGACGATCCTGTTGTTTCTAGGCATCACAAAAACATTAACAATCTTGTGTGGTATACGGATTTATCTGGATATCTAAAAAGTAAGAAAGATTTATTTGAAGATGCTAAAAAAGAATTGGAAATAGAAGGAATCAGAATGACAGCGGAAACATTTAAAAGAATTGACAATGATGTGAACTTGTCAAGGTTTGATTATCCGTCAGCATTTCACCTTGTTTGTAAGAAAGTTAGAGAATCAATAGAGGATGTGATTATCGTATGAACAAACGACAATTCTATAAGATGCTAGCGAAAAAATACGATTTACCGCTTGAATACATACGTTTTACAGTTGATCCTATTTACATATGGAACGGAAACAAAAAGCTGTCTATAGACGAATTAAACGATATAGAGAACGCTATAAGATGGAACTATGTCCAGGAAGATTTTGAAAGAGATAGATATAGGAAAGAAAGTGTTTTCTATGGAATGTAACAGAATAACAGAGAACTATTGAAGGAAGTCAATTATAAGACTTCCTTTTTTAGTGGAAAATTTTGGAGAATAAATACATATAAGAATATACACATACATAAATGAGATAGAACAATGATGAAATTTGAGATTGCTATGAAGGAAATGAAAGATGTTGTTAAGAAAATCGAAAAGTCAGTAACGAAGAAAGCTGCACTTTCAATTCTGGAAACGGTACTTGTTAAACAGGAAAATGATCAGCTTGCATTTATTGCAAACAATATAGAAGAGGAGCTGCATATTTATAAGAATGTTCTTGTTACCGGAAACGATTCTTTCTGTATTAAACTGGACAACTTAAAGAAAATCATAAAACTTAAATCCGATCTTCTCACTATAACATACGATTCAGAACATAAAAATGTATTAGTTAGCACTGGAAAGAAGATTGTAACGTTTCCTTCGATGTGGGATGCAGCGGAAGATTTTCCATTAATGAAAGATATTAAAGAACCAGAAGAAAAATTCTTTACATCAAACTATCTGGAATTTTTCAATATGATGGAAAAATTATATGTCTATCTTAAAGATTCAGATGAATATAATAAAGCAATGACTTATTATAATTTTAATGCTAATAAAAATCGCATTACAGCACTTGATGGTCATAGACTTGGAATGTGTAAACCGTCAAATGAAGTAGGAACTTTTAATATTGATTCAGATGTTAAAGAAGTTAATTTAAATCGTGAAGTTTGGATTAAATTAAAGAACTGTATTGCAAAAGAGTCTAAAGGTGAACAGAATATCATATCTATTGCAAGTAAAGATAAGAAAACGTATATCGTTGGAAATGATTTTAAAATGATCGTTAGAGAATCAGATATCATGTATTTTGATGTTGATAAAATCCTTTTATCAGAATCGGATTTAATGATGGTGAATGTAAATACATCAGAATTAAATGAATCAGCAGAATATAATATTTCTTTTCATGGAAAAGATTCTAAAAAACCAATGGTCATGAAATTTATTGGAAATAATATCATGTCTTATATGGCTACAGAAGAAGGAGAATCGTTTGATAAAATTTCAGTATCAAATAATTCAGTATCCGAAGAATTTATGATAGCATTCAATCCATTATTTATTAAAGAATTGTGTTCTGAAATTGATACAGAATTTGCGAGAATGGGTTTTCGTAATGCTAAATCTCCTGTTATGGCATACGATGGAGATTTTACCTATCTGGTATTACCTGTTAATATCAATAGTATTGATATCAATGGTAATGATGTAGAAGAAAGAATTAATAAATTAATGAAAGTTGCATAATGGAAGAATGGAGGAAATAAATATGGTTGATACATATGGAAGATGGACAGAAGAAAAAGATTATAGTACATATCCAAAAGAAAAATGGTGTGATTATGATTATATGGCTGCGTGGATTAGGGAACAGGGATATGAACCGAAAACAGATATGGAAAATCTTATCACAATGATATTTTCATACTATGAAGAAGAAATTGGAAATCATGTTAGTGATTATGATACAGAGAATGGAAATTTTGATGGGACATATACAGAAGCTGCACAGGCATTTGTGATGGATAGTGGTGGTTTAGTGGAATTTGATTATAAACCGTAGGTATAATAGAATGAATGTAATTGAGAGGTTAATAATAAATGGATAATTGGAGTAGAGGATGGAGAAAATTTGTTGAATGGGACAGTATAAATAAAGTATATTTATATAAAGGATACAAAATTATACCGTTATCTTATTCTGATCAGATCAAATTACCTAATCATTTACAAAATGAGTATTATTGGGGAGAAATAAGTCATATAGATAATGTTATAAAAAACAAAAACAATAAAAATTCAAATATTGAAGGACAAAAAGAGATGGAAAAGGCATTTGATTTATTTTGGAAGTCAGTTGGAATGTAAGATGGTGATTGTATATGAAAAAAAGAACATATAATAATGTTGTGAAAGCTACAAAGATGATAGAAAGAAAAGGATATTCACATGAAGAAGCAAATGAAATTGCTATACAAATTTTTGATGAGTCAGAACGTCAAAAAAATTCTATGTCAATAGAATGGTATATTGATAAAATTCGTAATAATAATGAATGAAATGTATCTTTTATAGCCTTGTAGAGAATATATCTACAAGGCTATTTTTATTAGAAAGAGAAAGAAGGGGATACCAATGGCGTACTTATTAGGTTGTTTAGCAGGTTATATCATTATAGGTTTTATTATATGGATGATCTTATCATAATTTGAATGTTGATAGGCATACAGAACAATGTTTCCGTATGCCGATTGAACGTTTAAATAAAACGTGTTAGGAGGAAAATAAAATGAATAGATTTGAGATCGTGAAGAGAACAGCGGAAGTTAAATGGAATGATCGTTTTAATATCATTCCAGGATGTACAGAGTACGATGAAGAACCGGAAGTGATTAAAACATTTGATAATTTAGGAGCTGCAATTAAAGCACTGTACCAGTATAAAACGAAAATCAATGAGTTTTCTGCAAGTACAGGAACGATGTATCAAGTTACAGAGTACGCTGTACAGGAAATTTGTGGAGATAATGTTGAAATCTGGGAAGTATCGGAAATGGATATTGTTGTACAGAACAGTGAAACATATGAAGATGTAGTGGTAGTACATAGCTATAAAGATGCGGAAAAGTATATCATAGATTATGATGAAGAATTAAGAATAGAGTTTTAAATACATATAATAATTAGTAAAAATGAAAGAGATATTTCAAATTGAGAATTGGAGGAAGAAAATATGAAACTTACACCAAAACAGAATGAATTAATAGAAGAATATAAACGTTTAGAATCAAAATACGGCAAAGGAAATGTGTTTTTACGATATGTTAATGACTTTTGGAGAATACGGTTTATCATTCATAAAATAGGTGAAAAAAATTATTTACCTATTTATGATTATAAGATTAATGGAAGAGTTATTAATTCATTGGATAGAAATAATTTATTGATCGGATATGACAATAAACATAAAGAAGCTGCTCCTAATTCATGGAGAAGTCAGCCTAAGAATTGGTTTTTTGTTGGCTCAAGAATTAGAATAGAATGTGAGTAGCAATGAAACAAGTATTATAAATCGGAGAAAATATTATGAACAAAAAATTTGTATTAAATACAATTAGAGAATGTGATTCATGGAAAGAAGGTCAATGTGTTATGTTTAGACACACTACATTTTACGGAAGTGAATGGGAATTGATATTTAGAAGAGAGGAAAATATTTATTCACCATATAAATATTCTGTATCAGGTAAAAAGATAGGGACGCATGAAAGGTTTAGCAGAAGATATATAGATGCAGAAAGTGCATTTTTGCACATAATGAATAATTTCAATGAAAATGTAAATATAAAGGACAAATTTAATACATTAGAATCTGCACTTGGTAAATTAGATTGAAACAAGAGTTTCAGAAAGGTGGAAGATATTATGAATAAAGAGAAATTTATTGAAGAACTGGAAAGCAAAATTTCAGAAGTTATAGAAATGGCATTGGAATATGCAAAGAAAGTCAAAGATGGAAATGATAAAACAAATATTCTCAATATAGAATATTTAATGGGAGAATATTATGCTTATGAGTCATTAATGCAGAATTTAGACTGGGATAAATTTGTTGAATTGCATGAGAAATATGTTAAATCATGGAATGAATGCCAGAATACTATTGATAAATTGTATCATTAAGAGGTAGGAAATATGAATATCATTAAAGCAAACAAATTACATAAGGATATTAAAGTAAAACATTGTCCGTTTTGTGGAGAATCAGAGGATATTGTTTTAGAAGAATATGAACATACATCTGGTAAAAGATGGAAAATCTATTGTTGTAACTGTATGGCTGGGATTGATAGAGGGTACGATCAGTCACCACATGGATTAATTGATGCGTGGAATAAGAGAGTATAAGGAGAATGAGTTATGAAAGTATATATGTTAGAAGATAATTGGATTGAATATAAGATTAAAGAAATTACATTAGGAGAATGTATTATCAGATAAGGAAAGGACATGATATGAGAAGTATTTCAAGTGCAATAATTAGTTTTGTGATTTTTTACATAGGGCTTTGTTTACCAAAAAAGGAAATAAAACAGCGTATGATTAGAGGATGTCTATTTTGCTTATCATTTATAATGTTGATAATAGCATTCACATTGATGATTTTAGGACTTTGATGAATTGATGATTTCAGCGAGGGAAATATTATGACAAGAGAAAAAGCAGAAAATATTGTGAATGATTTCTTTAAAGAAATGAACCCTACATTTTGGAACGGTAAAGGAAATAAGCCACAGACATTTAAAGAACAGATATGGGAATTTGACTTAACAGATAATATTTCTTTAGAAATTACCTTCGCACAAGATGGCAATGAGTGGAATCATTATTGTGATCTGGTATATACGTTTAGCGGAGAATCATTCGATATGTTAAGCGGATATGGAATTGATTCACCATTGAATTTAGTAGATACGATTATGGATTTGTGTAAAGAATATTAAAGAGGTGCGAATTATGGCTATTAAATTAGAAGAACATACACATGGAACGCATATTTATATGAAAATGAGATTAGACAATAAAAGAATTGAAGAAATAGATGTGTATATTCGTAATGATGGAGAACATTATGTTACAAGTGCAGATCACGGAATGGAGTTATACAAAGGAAAAGAACTTGAAGATAGAAAACGATTGCACCAGGAAATTATTGATACTTTTCATAAATTATATTAAGAAAGAAGAAAACGATGAATAGAATTGAAAAACAGAAAGAAGAAGCAAGAAATATCAATGGATTAGTAAATTATTTAATTGATTTGATCGAAAGTAATGATGAAAGATACTCTTTTGAGTTTGCAGTAGGTGGCACAATGGAAATTTATGACAAGAAATCAGGCATTGGATATGTAGCGCATATAGAACCAATTAAATATGATACAGATGGAAATCCAATTAATTTGTAGAAAGGAACATGGAATACATATGAAAAATACAAATATCGTAACAGAAAACGAAGAACCGAAAATGCCAGAACCAACATTACAGGATACGATTGACAAAAATGTAGAAGTATTATGGAAGGAATTTCAGAGTATTCCTGTTGACCGCAACGGAAATCTTAAAGCTGCGTGGTATGCATTTCCAAAAGGAACTAACAAGAATACTGTATATGATTGGTTCAATCGTCACTATAGTAAAGGATTGGCATATCTCATGGAAGAGGTGAAGAAAGAATGAAAGGCACAAATAAATATGTAGAACATTGGGATAAGGATAAACGTGATTCTGGAAATTGTTTCCGTAATTATAACGGGAACTATACGGAAAGAGAAGAAAATATGGAGAACTTCAATTTTAATGTATGGTTGAAGGAAATATTACATAGGTGAATAAAATTATATGGAGATAATACAATGGAATATATTATTGAAAATTTAACAAAAAGAGAAATAGACATTATGGAATCAAGTGATATTGAATGGTGTCCAGATGATATATCAAGTGATAGCACAGATATTGTTGTATTCAATAAGAAAGATTTAGATAAAACGTTATATTTAATTGGAAGAAAAATTAAATAAATCGGAGAGTTTATTGGAGATAACAAAATGAATGAAAAAGAATGGAATGTAAAGAGAACGTGTTATATATGCGCTTGTATCACATCAGATTTTGTTGGTACAGCAATTCTATGGAATACATCAGAAGAAGCTTGGAAAGACGCAGAAGAACGTGTAGAAGCGTTTATTGAAGGTGAGGAAAATCGTATCTATTATAAGAAAGTTTCCGATGGATATGAAATTAGAGATAAGTTTTCACATAAAGTTATACAGTGTTATAAGGTGTTTGAAACGCAGGAGTTGGAGTAATGAGAAGAGAATGGACAGATAAGGAAGTAAAATATCTCAACAACAGATACTTAAAACAATCAGTGGAAACAACAGCAAAAAGATTAAATAGAAGTATTCCTTCCGTAAAAGGTAAGGCAAGAAAACTTGGATTAAACAACTATTATGGAGAAAAGATTAGTGCAAAAACACTTGCAAAATGCTTTCATTCGGATATAAGAGTTATTCTGAGATGGATTGATAAATTTGATCTTCCGTGTAAAAAAGTTGAGCTGGATAATCAAACGAGATATTCTATTGATCCTGTAGAGTTTTGGAAATGGGCTGAAAATCACAAGGATATAATCAACTGGAAGAAATATGAAAGAGAAACATTATTTCCAGAGCCATCCTGGATTAACTATGAATGGAAGAAAGACAATGGTAAACCAGAACGACATAGGAATAGGATAACTGATTTTGAGAAAGCAGCAATCAAAGGAATGATGCGTAAAGGCATGGGAAATAAAGAAATTGCAAAGGAAATAAACAGAACATACTATGCCACAGTACATATAACAAGTGAAATTTATTATTAGGAGGCGTAGAATAATGGCTTATATTTTAGGTTGTGTGGCTGTCTATGTGCTAATTTGATTCGTAGTGTGGGTTATTTTTCTTAGGAGAATTTCTATGCAATTAATCAATGAAAAATATGTGAAAAAGACAGTTGTTAGTATAATATAATAGAACGAGAATTTCATGGAGGGAAACGATATGGGATGTGATACATATGGAAGAATTAAAGGTCACATTAGACCTGAAAATATAGTTAATTTTATTCGACAAAAATGGGATATAAATGCAAAGAATGGAGTTAGTAAGCATATCTACAAACCTATTTCAATGTGTAATTGGAATTTTAAAATCAATGATAACTGTGATGATCGCTATAATTGGTATACAGATTATGGGTTTATTATTTTTAAATACAACGGAGAAGAAAGAGCTTTATTCTACAATTATGAAAATATTAATAGCTACGAAAACTCTGAGTATTATGCAGAGTATGGATTAGATGATATGGTAAGATCAGAAACTACATTTATATCTCTTAGTTATTATGGATCAAGTGTAGAAATTATCAAAGAAATTGTTGCTCATTTTGGTGGTGGATGGGTTGATGATAATGACTGTGATGATTATCCATATTATCCAGTAGCCATAAATGTAGATGGAAATATAGAACCTGTACGATATGTAACGATGGAAGAAATAAGAAAAGTATTTGGAAATAATGTTGTAATTAAGGAGTAGAAACAATATGAAAATTGGAGATGTATATGTAAATAAAAAAGATAATTCAATTATTCAAATTGATAGTTATGCTACACATATGGGAAAACTGGTAGATAAAAGCACTGTTATTTTTAGACAAATGGAAAGACATAATGCCTATGAAATTGGCAGCGTTCCTAGTTCTAATGGATATGGATCACGAGAAGAAATTGAATCAGAATATGAATTATTAGTTCCGCAGGAAAAATTGAAAAATTATTCTGATTGGAATGAAATTTTTGATATGGTTGAAAATAGTAGATGAAAACCAGTTTTCAAGCTTGATGAAAATGTGGAGGTGGTCAGAGAAAAATATAAGTAGTCAAGTGAAATAATTTATACATGGAGGAAATACATATGAACGGATTAACAGTAAGAGATATAGAATTTAATGGTGCGACTATAAAAGCTGCACAAGATATTAATAATATAATTTGGGTTGGTGTAAAGTGGATTTGTGATGGAATTGGTCTTAGTGAAGGTCAGATTAAGAATGAACGTAAGCGGTTAAGGGAAGATTTAGTGCTTTCTAAAGGTGGACGAAATTTCGTCCTCCCTACAAATGGTGGGAATCAAGAAGTTTTATGTATAGAATTAGACTATTTGCCATTATGGTTAGCAAAGATTTCCATTACTCCGAAGATGAAAGAAAATAATCCTGAACTTGTGGAAAAACTTATAACATATCAGTTAAAAGCAAAAGATGTTCTTGCTTCCGCATTTTTGAAGAAACAAGAATCTGCAATGGTTCCGCAATCAAATATTTTACAGTTGGAACTTCCTGGAATGAAAGATTACACAGAAAGCTTTCAAGTGATCAATGATAAGATTGATAAACAATATTCTGATATGGGAAAGCTTGCTAATATTATTCTTGATCTTAAATCAGAAATAAATGCACTAAAGAATACTAAAAGTATTCCACAAAAGAATAACTTAAAAGAAGTTGTAGAAGATGATCTGATTAAATGGAAACAGAATCTATACTCTATGATGGATCAGCTAATATCAGTTGGAAGATTTACAAAAAGAAACGATTGTCTGAAATATCTCTACAAATACATGACAAAGAATTATGGAATAGTTTGGGAACAAGAGCATAAAGATTATGTTACTCAGAATGGGAACAGTGCGCCAACATTAGATATTATATATGGAAAAGACATTTACAGATCAATTTTTGAAGCTGTATTATATGATCTTATTTCTGAATCAGAAGCGAAAGAAAATGAATGTTTGACAGATAAAATCATTATACCCCTGATTAAGAAATATAATGATAAGAGTAACGCAGGTTGTGTTACATACAAACTTGTGTACGCAAGAATGGATACAATTAAGAAAATTTCTTGGAAGAATCGAGAAACAAGATACATAAATAAGTATGGAAGTAAATCTGCATCGAAGAAAAATATCATCAATGATAGTAAATCTTTACTGTCTATTTTTCGTATAGCGGTAAAGCAGATGATGGAGGAAGAATAAGATGATGAAAGTTGTTGGAACATTTAAGGTAAACGGAATTGATTATGTTACTATAATGAGCGGAAACAATGCTTGTGCAATGAAGAAAAAAGAATATGAATCTATTTTATGGATGGAAAATAATCATAAAATAAATGTAGCTGTATAGTTGAAAGGATTCTTTCATATGGTGACAGATTGATAAGTTTGTGGTAGAATTATATAATAAAAATTTATAATTAATAGTCCCATTGTGGAATGTGTAATAAAATATATTAAAAGATTGGAGAGAATGATTATGAAGAAAACTATTGATTTATTGAATGAAGTTGTTGCAATGGGATTTAGTAGAGAAAGAGCATTATCTGATATTGATACGAGTTTAGATTTAGCAATTGGATTTGAAAATAGAGAACCATTAATACATGAAACTATTTCTGATAAATTATACGAAGATATTTTAGAAGGTTTTGTTCAAGAAAAGGAAATGGATCAAAATGTCTAAGAAAATATGTGTTGTTTGTGGGAAAGTGTTTGATGGAAAATGTAATGCAAGATTTTGTTCAGAAGAATGCAGGAATACTCCTATCTATACCGATGAATTTAATAATCAAAAATTTGGGGAATTAATCATTGAAAAATCTTATAGAAAAGCAGGAAAAATATATTCTATATGTAAATGTTCATGTGGAAATATACGTACAATAAGATTTGATGATTTACAATCAGGGGCTACGGTTTCCTGTGGACATAAAGCTCAAGAACAAATGAATAAGTCAAAATCTCTTGATTTGGCGGGGAAAGTAAATAAATATGGATGCATAGCAATAAAACGATTAGAGAAAAAGAATAAAAGTCTTAGTTATTTATGGTTATGTAAATGTCCTGCTTGTGGAAAAGAATTTAGTGTGTCTGCTTCAGCATTTCCTTCTAAACAATCTTGTGGATGTTTAAGGCATGAATTTAATAAGATAATTATGAAAAAAGCAAATAATGTTCAAAAACAATTTTATTTGAACGATACGTCTGTAATATCAATATCAAATAATAAGTTACCTAAAAATAATAAATCTGGAATTAAAGGCGTATATCAAAATAGTCGAAATCAAAAATGGGTAGCTCTTATTGAATTTCAAAAAAAGAAGTATTTTTTAGGAGAATATAAAAATATTGAAGATGCTGCAAAAGCACGTAAAGATGCAGAGGACGCAATGTTTGGAGATTTTTTAAAATGGTTTAAAGAAACATATCCTGAAAGATGGGAGAAATTAAACAAGAATAGAAAGATGAAAGAATAGTTTTATGGAGCGAAAATATGAATGAATGGATTGTTGCACGAATAAATTCTTTGAAAGAAGATTTATCTAAGAAACAGGAATACTTCAAAATAAATATACAAAACATGGATTCTCCCACATATGAGGATAATACAATTAATGATTTGCTGGTAATGAAAAAGCTGAAAACGGAAATTGAGCAGCTTGAATTGTTATTGCAACTGAATGGAATTTTTGCACAAGATAATGCTATGGAAAATTTATTGAGAGAAGTCGGAAATTTGCAAAGCAATTTGCAAAGCAACTTTCAAAAATTATGTAGAAGTAATAAAGTAAGTAAAAAAGCAATATGTAATTTAGCAATTCCATTTAGAGACAAATACAATCTTACTGATTTGCAGGCATTACAAATAACAAGAAATGAGTTATCCGTAGCGGAAATTGCGGTTTTATTATTGTAAAATGACGGTTTTAAAGAGGTGATATAATGGAAATAATCATTGTTACAGGTCAACGAAATGGAAATTTATATCTTGCAGGAAATTATGAACATGCAAAGTATTTTCCAGAGCAAGATACATTGCATCCTTACAAACTATCTGAAAGGATTTTGGAATTATGTGATATATACTCTAAAGCAAATGAAGATTTGGTTATATTTACATATTCTGAAATTGTATTAGATTCTGTTAGGTTATGGGGAGCAAGAACTGGACACTGTGATATTTTGAAATGTATTAGCTGCATGGATAATGGAGAAATCCGCACATCTGGATTTAATGAATACGGAGAGATGGATGTTTGGGAGAACGGAATATTTGACATTAAAAAAGTTATCCTAAAAGAATTGCTTGATATTAAAAGAGGAAAAATGAATAGTTGAAAAATTGCTTTCAAGGTGAAGAATGGAGATGGCAATATGACATTAAGGGAATTAAAATTTCTTAAAAATGTAAATAAGATCGCTGAATTGATAAATGCGAAAGATTTGTTAAATACCAAAGATAGGACATTACTTTATGGCTATACTTGTACAAGAGAAACATTTCATGTATATTTAAAAAATGATGAAATTCATACAGTCATGTATGGTAACGATTATAGCGGAGATTATACAAAACCAAAAAATATGAGAGAGTTGGTGATAAAATCGAATTATGATTATGTGCCAGATAAAAGACTATATCCTGAAACTTGTGATTATGAATTTTGTAAATTATTGAAGGAAAGAGGTATTAGTTTGCCATTTACAGGATTTAATGAAAAAAGAACCCTTCGGGATTATTATGGGTTTACTTTAGAAGATATGTGATGAAAGATTGTTTTCATGAGGGTGTGTAAAGATGGGAGATAAAAATATCTTATTAACATATATTAAAGATGGAAAACAAGGATTTGATTGGTTTGATGATATTACTGATATGGAAATCAGTATTATTGAACGTGGAATAAAAGAAAATGAAATTTGTGATATAATAAAAAATTAATGATTGTGAGGATGTAGAATTATCTTTTGTATGCAAAAATTGTATGGAAGGTGATAAGAATGACTGTTGAACAAGCTAACGGAAATTATAATTATATGTATGAATTTAGGATTGATAAGTCCTGGCATCCATGTCATTTATTAAATATTTCTGATGATAAATTACATGGAGAGCTTTTTACCACAAACGGATCAGTGATACAGGAACGGTTACATGACATTAGAAAGATGCGAAAAGAAGATTATTTACAAAACAGAAAAGAAGTTATTGAATGGATTGGAAGATTTGCTTATCATCATGGGGTTCATGAAAATTTAGATGATGATTTGAAACTTTTTGATTCATTAGATGACTTGATGAGAAGTTAAAACAGAAAAAGGCATCATTCTTCAATAGTGATCATTGTAGATTTCAAAAAGAACATTTGTAACAATTAAAAACAAAAATTGTTTTCATTGGGATTCTAATACGAATATGAAAAGAGAATAATTAATATGGTTCATGTATCATTTGATGTAGTGGATAACTTTTATCCACAAATTCCGATGCATCAAATTATAAACGAAAACAATTCTATCAAAAGAATATGTGTTACAAATTCTATACGAAATTCCTTGGAAGATGTTCCAGGATCATATAGAATTTTACACAACATGCAGAAATTAAAATTGCCATTAATCATTCATGCATATTATATGGTTTCAAAAAGTTTTTTAATTTCTGATGAAATACACGAATATGTTCCTGATGTAAACACAACAAAAGAAATTTGGATTTTTGACAAACCTAATACTGTTAAACGAGTAGATTATGAAATAATTGATCCAGATTTTATTTCATATAATGGAATGATCTTATTAATGAATTATAAATTAAAAAGAGTGAAATTCCAGGATAATGTAATGAATTTGTTTAATAGTATTGATTGCAAAAATTTGTCTGAGTTGCGTAACATTATACAAAAAATTGGGTATGGGCGTTTTATCTACGAATTTGGTGATATGTTAATACAAAAGAAAAAACAATAGTTAAAGTTAAAACAGACATTTCATGGAAAAAGTTATATGTACTTATAGGACTTTTTCGGAGGTAAAAAGCGGAAATGACCGTATAATTGCGGTAATATACAGTCAAGCTGATAAAATAATTACTTGCTACGTGAGTAGATTTCCTTTATAATAATAAGAGATATGATGGGAGGCGGTTAAAATAACAGTATCAAAAGCAAAAAAAGAAGCCAATGAGCGTTATTTTAAAAAGGCATATGCACAAGTTAAATTGTCTATGCCAAAAGAAGAAGCTGCTACTCTTGCGACTTATTGTGAAGAAAAAGGATATACAAAAGCAGGTTTCATAAGGCAAGCTATTAAAGAAAAAATGGAAAGAGACAATTAGAAATAAGACATCTTAATAGGTGTCTTATTTTTATACAAGAAATACAATGGTACTATTGTATAAATATCACAAATAACAATTACAAACATTGGTACTAATGCCTATTGAAATACAATGGTACTAATGCTATAATATAATCAAGTTAAGAGAAAGGGGATATAAGAAATGACACTATATGAATATTTAAAATCAAGAGAAGATGGAGCAGAGATTACAGCTTATGATAAAACTTATGATATGGAAGCATATTTCTATAATGATGTACCAGATGATGAATGGTCTTTGACAATGGAAGATTTGTCAAAGTTGGTAATTGTAACTAATATTGATATTGATAACATTGTTGAAGTTGATTTTTCTGGATTGATTGAACAGAAGTTAGATAGTATCAAGAAAACAGATTTATTTATTAAAGATGAAGTTGATGCTATTATGGGATGTTTGCATGAAGTATTATCTGGTTATGTATCAGAAAAATGGTTACGAAAATTTGTAGAAGCATTAAGATAAAGGAAGTGAAGCAAAAATGACAAGTAAACATTATAAATATTTTCAGCCAAATAATAAAGACAAAAAAGACGATCAGAGTGATTGTGTTATTCGTGCTTTGTGTAGAATAATGAATAAGACCTGGTTGGAAGTATTTGATGAATTACTCCCGATTGCAAGAGATATTCAATGTAATCCAAATAGTAAGCCCTGTTATAAGAGATATTTAGAGGAACATGGATTTGAATATGTGGGGATTAGTAATAAAAAAGGATCTAAACGTCCTACGGTAGAAAGTTTTACAAAAGAACATAAAGAAGGTACATATTTTTTAAGTGTGGCAAATCATGTTGTTGCATCCATTGACGGAAGTTTCTACGATACGTGGGATTCTGGTGATTGTTGTATGTATGGATATTGGAAGAAAAATCAATAAAAAGAGTGAGTCCTCAGCGACCAAACCGAAACTCACTCTTTTATATAGAATAGGAAATATGCAATTAGCATAAGTCCAGAAAGTATTATAACTTATATCCTGGACTAATTCAAGTCATATTTTCCATATATAAATTGTACCTTGATAACTAAATATTGAAATGATTGCTTATGTGATTGCAAATATTTACAAACTAAATGGAGAAATACTGTTTAGAAGTAACTATTAACAATTTTACATACGAAAGGATTTTAATATGAATAGAATTAAAAATCAAGATGAAAGCCCACTATGTAACGATAGAACACTTAGAGATAAGTGTGTTAATCATTATGAAGTTCTTGAAAAGGTAAAACAATTATTGCTTTTACCTGGAACGGATATGATGTCTATTGATCAAGTTGCAGATTATTATGAAGTAACACCAGAATATATAAAGATTTTATATTCTAATAATAAAGGTGAAATTGATTTAGATGGTGTTGAGATGTTCCCAAGAAGCTATTATGACGGAAGTAAACTAAATATTACTTCCGTTGAAAAGAAACAAACTTCCGTTACATATACTTTTGAGGATGGACAAACCATCACAATTAATAATCGTGGGCTTAAAGCGTTTAGTAGAAGAGCTGTTTTGAGAATCGGAATGTTATTACAACAATCCGATGTGGCAAAAGAAGTCAGAACACAACTTCTTAATATAGAAGAAAAGACTTTATCTAAAACCAAAATTATTGATATTACAGAAGAACAGAAACTTATGTTAGAAGTTGGGATGGCAATATCAAGTGGTGATCCAAGTGCAGCGGCGGTAGCAACGTCAAAACTAATTGCATTTAAGAATCGGCATATTGACAAGTTGGAGAAAGATAATAAAGCCCTCGCGGGTGATATTCTTGAATGGAAAGACAGAAGTGTTCTTAATGCAGGAATTAGAAAACTTGCTCTTGTAACACATAATCGTTACCCTGATATGTGGAATGAATTATATAGAAACTTGCAGTACAAATATGGAATTGCATTAAAACAACGTGGTAAATCTCCATATCTGCAATGGATTAAGGAAGATGAATGGAGTAAAGTTCTTAAAACATTCGCTGCATTATGTGAATCATACGATAAATCACCTACTGAAATGGTAGGACAGACACCAATGGTAAGCTAAATACATATTATTAACGCCGTATATGCGTTAAGCAAGTTCTATGCTTCTCTTGACAAAAGAAGCAGTTATAAAAAATATACGGAGGAAACCAATATGGCGAAAGACAGAGAAACACCTTGTCTGTATTATATTTGTATGGGTGAATGTAAGAAAGGTAGATATGCAAACCATTGGCATTATTGCCAGAAATGTGACAAATATAAACCAAGAGCAAGAGTGCGACATTTGAATAAGAAGAAAGAGAAATTAGAAAAGATAAGGAAGGATGAGAGGTATTAGTTATGGCAAAGATGATTGATGATATTAGAGAAAGACTTCTGGATCATGTTTTATCATTAGAAGAAATTGATTCTGTATTAGAAGAAAACAAATATCTTCCGATTGAAACAGATGAAGATGATATTGATACATTGAAATATTCTAATAATAAGTCACAGATATGGATTAAATATATGTCTGATGATGGCGAATATCTTGTATCTGAAATTACAATGAAAACTAAAAAACGTGGGAAAACAGAAGTTGATCCATTCTATAGAGAAGAAGATATTAAGAATATGATTGACTACTTTAGAAATAATCATTATCACCAGGAATTTTTAATTACGATGTTTGGATTCCTGTTAGCAAGACGTATCGGAGACATTTTATCATTAAAATGGAATGACTTTTACTATGAGAATGGAAGAAGAAAAGAAGTATTAAATACTTTGATTGAACAGAAGACAGATAAAACAATTGATATTTCTGTCTCTAATGTCACATGGAAATATATTGATGAGTATTGTTCTATGGAGAATATTAACCCATTAGAACATCTGAATGAAGATATTTTTCCTAGAGAATCAAAGACTTATGCAAAAAACAAAGAAGAATATGATAAGGAAGTAAAAAAACAAGCAGCTTCATACAGACACCAGTTTAAAAAAGCAGCGGATTCTCTCGGCATTGAGAATGTGAGCACTCATTCTTTAAGAAAGAGTTTTGGCTATATTGCACATGAGATTAATAAGTATGATCCTGATTGTTTGGGTATTTTACAAACTGTATATGGACATACGGACACTGAGACAACGAAACGATATATCGGTGTTATGCGAGAGAAGGCAAGAAAATGTTTTAATAGTGTTGCACAGAGAATTGAAGATATAGATAACGGTGTAAAATCTGCTATTGATAATGCTCCTGTAATTGCTATGAAAACTAATGATTTAAGAGATATTCTGTTAGAAGCGATTAAATCTGGTAGAGAAACTAATGCAGAAGTAGATGCTGATACATTAAAAGATTTATTATCTAAGGTGGAATCCATACGTATATCATGATAGAATAGGAGTAATTAATGAAACAAACAGAGAAGTATATTGTAGAAAGATTTTGGAGGTATATAGATGATGGATAGCTTTATGAATGAGCCAGTTGAGAAAGAATTTACATATGAAGATGTTATGAATGCTTACAATAGAAGTGGTGATAAGAAAGATGTTGCTAAAAGATTCTGTATAAGTGTTGGCGAAGTGACGAAAATTTTAAAGAAGAAAGAATAGAGGTATATTTATTATGGATTTACATATTAAAACAAAATATGATATAGGACAAGATGTATGCCTTGTATATAGAAATAAACAGGAAGTAAATGATATTATACCATGTACATTTTGTGATGGAAATGGATTCTTTATTTATAAAGGTGAAAAATGTAAGTGTCCAAAATGTAGTGGACGTAGAATTAGAACGGAAAAAAGAACAGCTATTAAATATAACGTTCATCGTATTGAGTGGAAAGTTTCTTCGATTAAATTGACAATTAATAAAGATAATGATCCGATAGTTGTTTATAAACTAATTGGATTTGATAACTGGTGCAATGTAGCAATAAAAGAAACAGCAGATGAAAAACATTTATTTGCTACGCATGAAGATGCAAAAAAGTATTGTGATGAAAAGAATAACCAGTTGAAAGACTGATTTTATGAATATAAAAAGGAGGATAAGAGAATATGATTAATTTAGACACAACTGGTTTTGAAAATCCAGAGATAGCATTAATGGAATGTTCATGTTTTATTTATAATTGTTTTTCAGAAAAAACTAGAGAAGTTATTAAAGCAGATTGGGAAAGAGCTGGTGGTATGAAAAATATGCCTTGGTGGAAATGGTGTATAGAGCATTGTCATGTTTCGTATGATAAGTGAAATAGACATTTTAGGAAAGGAATTACATATGTATACAAGCTACATTAATTATGCTCCTAAAGGTAGTATTTATTTGGGGCAATATAAAAAATTAAGTGATGCTTGGAGAGCGTGTGATGAAGCATTAGAACTTTTAAAAAATGAGGATGTTATTTATAGACCAATTATTATTGGAGAACAATATAATTCGACTTTCATGGAGGTATAAAAATGGTTGAGAAAATAAAAGTTTGGGTAGAATTGAGCGGTGGAGATATTGCAAAAGTTCCAGAATGGGTAAAAACAGAAGAAGATTTGGAAAAATTTGCAAATGAATACGCCAATCAAAATATTAGTGTAGGATATGATTTGCTTGATGAACCTATGGATCAGGACGAGTTTTTAGAGCAAGTTACATCTGCGTATATAGATGCAGAGAAACGTGGATTCGATAGTATTGTTGTGGCAATTGATACGAATTTAGACACGACATATTATATTAATGACACACCAAATGGATTTCAATGTGATTTATGGGATTATTATTTTGATGATTTAGAAACTATTGCTTCTCAGTTATATGACGAAATGCATGGTAGTGTAACAGACATTAGAATTGAATAATACAACGCTGAAATCAAACTTTCATTTTATGAGAAAGATAGTGTTACAAATGGCAAAAGTAAAAGATACAGGGTATAGAATGATTATAGAAAATCATTGTGGAAGATGGATGTTTGTAAATGACGATATTTACAGTTTTATGAAATGTTCAAATTGTAAAGATCAGATTTTAATTAAAGATGTTGAAGGGTATTGCCCTAATTGTGGAGTAAAATTAGAAGGAGTGGGAGATTAATATGGAAAAAATTAAAGCAAGGCGTGTGGATTTAGAATCTGGACGTATGGATTTTGATCATTTTACTGTCATTAAGCTATCAAATAATTATTTTGCGGTATTCGATGGATATGGTAAAGAAGTTACAAGTGGAAAATCATTGAATAGTGCAGCTGGAAAGGCAAAATTATTAGAAATTGGATTTAACGTAGGCAAAGATTACTATCATTAATAAGCTGAAATCCAGCTTTAAAGAAAGGATATTGTCATGGCAAGAAAAACAAAGAAAGAATTAACATTAGAAGAGAGATTAAAACAAGAAAGAGATAGAGAGTTATCATTTATCGAAGATCGAGTACAATATATTAATGAGCCAACTTATTCTTTTAATATTGGTGACGAGGTTATATATGGTTCTTTAAAGAAATCTGTAATAAAAGAAGTATTGTATGATGGCAAGGTATATGGGTTATTATGCACCGCAACAGATAATAACTATGGAAGTCCATATGATTATCAGAAATATATTGTTACTGCATGGATGGATATTCGAGCAATCAAACATAATGATAGTAATTTTTCAAAGAATCAAGATGTAAGAATAAATTTTAATAATTCTACGATTGAGAGTTTACTACACACTTATTATAATTTCGGTATTAATATGAATCCAGATTATCAAAGAGATTATGTATGGACGATGGAAGATAAATTGCTTTTAATTGACAGTATTTTTAATAATATTGATATTGGTAAAATAGCTTTAGTTCATCATTCTACATCTAAATGGATGGAATATGGATATGGATATGAAATTCTTGACGGTAAACAGCGATTAAATGCATTGGTAGAATTTTATGAAGATAGATTTCCGTATATGGGAAAATATTATAGTGATTTAAGTGGTATGGACAAATATACGTTTAAAGATCACCATATATCTGTTGGTAATATTGAAGAATCAGACAAAAAAGTAATATTAAAATATTTTTTAATGCTTAATCGTACAGGAAAAGTGATGGATCAAAAGCATTTGGATAAAGTAGAACAGATGTATAACAACTTGTGTCAGGAATAATCTTATAAAAGGAGATTGTTATGAAGTATACAAAATTTAAATACATACCACAATTTACCAGGGATGGTAACTATCAATGTGATGTAAATATCAGTAGAGTTCCTAGATGGATAAAAGACATGGAAGAAGATATGAACTTGCAGCTTAACCCAGATTTCCAGAGAGGACATGTATGGACAGAGGAACAGCAGATTGCATGGTTAGAGTTCTTTCTTAAAGGCGGTAAAAGCGGAAATATCATATACTTTAATTGTCCATCATGGCATTGGTCTGTTCAAGATGGAGCATACAATGAGTTTGTGTGTGTAGATGGGTTGCAAAGATTGACTGCTATTTGCAGATTTATCAATAACGAAATCAAAGTATTTGGATCATATTTCAATGAGTATACGGATTTAGCAATGTTAAATAGTCATACTGTAAAATTGAATGTGAATGATTTAAAGACAGAACGAGAAGTGTTACAGTGGTATATTGATATGAACGCAGGTGGAACACCACATACAACAGAAGAAATTGATAGAGTTAAGAAAATGATTCTTAAATTTGAGGTTAAGTAAATAAAATGGAGAATATAATTACATTAAAATGTTTCCATTGTGGAAAAGAAAAAAATGTTTTAATTGATGGACAAATTACATTTGGATTTGAACTATATAATATTGCAAATAACGCAGGAATGTTAGGATGTATTGATCTTAATAGAGGAAGAACGTTAATTTTTTGCAATGATCAATGTATGGATGCGCATAAAACTAAAAAGGGAACTATTCGAGTGCGTCCTGGATATGTTTAAATATAGATGAAAGGTTGCTTTTATGAAAAATATGTAAATTGTTATTATTGTGGAAAAGAATTTGTGAAAATTAAATTATTATATAATCAATATATCATACTTTAAGGACAATAAATTTTGTACAATAATCATATTAAATAATGAAATATCGAATGAATAATATTTTAGAGGATAAGTGATATGGTAGATAATGGTTTTGTTTTTCCAGATGATTTAGACTTTTGGAAAATATACGATAGAATATCAAAAGATGAAGATGTAAGTACATGGGATTTAGCTAGCTTGATTTATTATTTGATTGAATCTAATTATAATAATCTTAATGAAGAAGACAGAATGAACGTTGATTTTAAAAGGTTAAAATCAAAGCTGTTAAATTGCATAAGTGATTTTTTTAATGAATTGTATAATATGTTTGGAGAAAAAAGTAAAATCAAGGAAGAATGTTTTTACAAATGGTTTAAAGAAACAGGTAGTGTCATTGTTCAAAAATATGATTTTGAATATTCTGTGTTAATATTCTTAAAAGATATATTATACTATAATTTATTGGATTATTGTAGAGTTAGTAAGGAATGTGATTTTACATATGTGGAAGGAAATGGTTATTTGTTAAATGCAGATGTTCCACTGGAAACAGTATTTATATTGAAAGAAAGTGTGCATAATTATAATATTGCAGTTAACAACAAGATAAAAGATAATGATTTTGAGCAAATAAAATATTTAATGAAATGTACAAAGGAATTTAATACTAATATTTCACATTCACCAGATGGATTGAATAAAATAAAACAAGATCTTTTACAAATTAATTTAATATAATGATATATGTATGGGCGATGATTATTTATCATCGTCCTTTGCTGTTGAAAGAATGTCAGTAATATCACATTTTAAAGCATTACATATTTTTTGGAGAACAACAAAATCTACTTTAGTTGTTTTATTTGAACACATATTGCTTAAAGTAGATGCAGCTATTCCTGTTTCTTTTGCAAGCCAATATTGTGATTTACCTTTCTTTTCAAGGGTTTCTTTGAGAATTACTTTCATGAATTTCCCTCCAATTTTTGATGAATAGATTATATCAAAAATATTTATTTTTTGCAATAATTAGTCTTGACAATAATTAGCGTACACGCTATAATAAGAACTATCAAAGGTAAGGAATACATACCACAACAGAGAGGAGGTTACATATATGGAAGGTATGAGAAATGAATATCACAGATATGATATTATTGAAGCTGAGATTAAGATGACAACACCATCTGGCTCTGTGCAGAAAAAGAAACGTCCATATGTGATTGTGGGAAATGAAAAAGGGACTACTACAGCTCCAACAGTTATTGCCATGCCTTTGACTCATATTATAAAAAGAACTGGACTTCCTACTCATGGATGTATCAGTGCAAATAGTGATACTGGTTTGTCTTTATACTCAATGGTTCTTGGTGAGCAACCTTATACACTAGATAAAAAATGTGAGATCAAAAGAAAGCTTGGAGCCGTTGTAGATAAAGAACAGAGAAACATTGTAAATAAAGTATGTTGGAATACAATGTTCTTTGGAGAAAATATTAATTGGGAGGAAGTATTAGCATGATTGAAGGATATTTAACAGTTTCTAAAGAAGAAGCAAAAAAAATGATTGATGCAGCGCCAGGAGATAGCGTTACTATTGCAATTTACAATAAATCTACAATGATCCATAAACCTACTTTAAGAAATAAGAAAAAGATAGGTAAAGAATTAATTGAATTAGCTAAAGAAATTGGATATCAAGACAATGATTTCTTTGGTGTAATTGGATGTTTGTCAAACGAAAAAGAAGGAGAATTAATGAGAAATATAATGTTTCCATATCCTATGTTAGAATAAAACTTAAAGTTGTTAAAAGTTAGAAAGAAGATGATAGGTAATGTTAAAAGCTTATAAGTATAGAATTTATCCAAATAAACAACAAGAAGAACAAATTAATAAGACGTTTGGATGTTGTAGATTTGTTTTATAATCAAACATTAGCTTATAGAAAAGAAGCATATGAATCTAAAAAAAGAATATTTAAAACTTCTAGAGCAGAAATCCACTAGGTCTTTAGCCTAGTGAATGAATGTGAATAGAGAATATACCAACATAAAGAAGAATAAATCAAAGAAAAATATGTAGGAACTAAAATATCCATAGAAAGGTGGTGAGACGATGGAAACTATCATTAATCGAGGTTATAAGTTTAAAATTGCTCCAACTAAAGATCAGAAAGAGTTTTTCTTACAATCATTTGGTTGTGCAAGAAAAATATACAATATGTATGTTGATGAGTTATATAGAAAACTCGAAGAGTCTAGTTATCAGAATGGAATAATTAAAAAATCGGAATTGCATTTGAGTAAATATACTGATTTTTCAAGACAGTTTGATTATATGAAAAATGTTGATGCTCAGTGTTTATCAAGTGCAAAAATGGATTTTAATAATGCCATTAAAAAATTTAATACAGAATATGATAAAAAGACATATACCAAAAGCAGTCGAAAAAGAGAAAAGACATTAGGAATTAAACTTACTTTCAGAGACTTAAAAGGAATGCCAAGATTTAAGAGTATTAAGAACAATGATTTTTCATATAGAACATATAATCAGTCACAAGGTGAAAAATGGAATTTAATTACATTGGAAAATTCTATGTTAAAAATTCCAAAACTTAAAACATTGATTAAAGTAAAACAACATCGTCCATTGCCAAATAATTCAATTATTAAGAATTGTACTGTTTCAATGGATAATAAGGGTGTATTTTATGTCAGTTTATGTGTTAAATATGTAATTGATATTGAATCAAAGAAATCAGAAAAAGTTCTTGGATTAGATTATTCTCAACATGATTTCTATGTTGATAGCAATGGTAAGAAAGCCAATTATCCTCACTATTATAGGAAATCAGAAGAAAAATTAAAAAAAATCCAAAGAGGATTGTCAAGAAAAAAACTTAAATCTAAAAACTGGTATAAACAAAAACAAAAAATTACAACATTACAAAGACATATTGCAAATCAAAGACTTAATTGGTTACACCAAGAATCGAGAAGAATAGCTGGCGAATATGACGCTGTTATAGTAGAAGATATTGATTTAAGAAATATGGCTCAATGTCTAAAACTTGGAAAGAATGTTCATGATAATGGATTTGGAATGTTTAGGACTTTTTTGAAATATAAGTTGGAAGAACAAGGAAAACAATTTATTAAGATTGATAAATGGTTTCCGTCTTCTAAAATGTGTCATTGTTGTGGCACTATTAAAGAAGATTTGCAATTATCAGACAGATGGTATACTTGTGATTGTGGATATGAAAACGATAGAGATTATAATGCAGCGATGAATATAAGAGACTGTGGAACACGGTTATTAGCTTGGTAATGAAATGCTCATAAGAGTATAGTCCCAAGAAGCTACGAAGTCTTTAGCTTCGTGGTAGTTCACGAGAGCAGATTTTTACCATTGACAAGCGTGACGTAGTAGAAAAATGGGGAAATGTTGACAATAAAGAGGAAAGAGAATTGGTAGAGAAATGTTTCCTTGCAAACTTATTTGGCAAAAAGAAGATTAGGGTGGAGGAATTGGCATGAATGGAAAGATTGTGTCTGTAGACGAAGCTATAAAATTATTAACTGAGTATAAGAAAAACGGTGGAGAGAATGTGTTATTTTCCTCATTTGATTTAGATAGCAGATCTCCTGATTGTGAAGCTATTCCAATTAGCATCACACATGGGATCAAAGCTATATCTACAGGATTTCCGATAATGTATGATAGAAACATCATTGTTTCATCATTAAAAACACATGATAAAAACAAAGAAAAAACTATTCTATTTGCGGAGAAGGGAATCAAAAAATTGGAATAAAAATTTCCAAAAATTACCGCTCGATTTCCTATACTAAGGTAGTAACATATAAACATAAACAATGGTAAATATAGGATTTATACCTAATTTTTGGTATAATTAAAAAAATGCAAACAAATGTTCTGATGAGTATTGACACAAACAAATGTTTGCTATATTATAAGAAAGTCGAAAGGCAAAATAAAAAAGGCTCTTATCTCGGTGTTGGCGCACCATAATGAGATAAGAACCTCTTACATAATGATTTAGCATGAGGGACGGGAATCCCAGAAATGCTATTAATTAGTTTAGTTGGTCTGGCATTAAAAGTCAAGTAGTTTCTATATTAATTCATAGCATTTCAGCGATTATTCCAATAATAATACAACTGAATATGGAGAATGTATAAATAAGAGATACATGAAAGTCATGTTTCATCGTAGTTTTTGTACTCATTTTCGGGAAATTTAGCTCAAATTGGACTGAGAAATCACTATTTTGTGATTAATGATGGGTTCAAATCCCATAATTTCCATTTACAGAAGAGAAGTAAAACTTATAAGAATGAAAGGAGATGCTAAAATTGTACATTTTGACAGATGGTAAGAACTATGTCATGGATGATCCTATTCATCCAGGAAGGGTCATGTACAGCACTTCACCGGTAAACGCAAAGAAATTTACTTTTAAACAAGCAAGAGCCTTGTTGAATAATAAAAGTAAGAAGTTATCTTGGATTAGAAGTTTCAATATGGTGGATGATTCTTCGGGAGAGAAAATTGCGGAACAGGAAGTAAGAAGTAGAAGTAATAAAGGTGTATTTGTAGGTAAGAATGATATTGATTTTGATGTGTCTATTCTTGATCAGATTATGCAAGAAACAAATAATCTTTTAGGTATTGCTGGATGGAATATGGCGCAGCTTACTACATATCAGAATATGCTTTCCACAGCATTATCTAAATATGATTCGGCAGAAGCAGATATTGAACATGCATTACAGACTTACAAGGAAGAATCTGGTGGCAAGAAACCACAAGCGCATAAGATGGCAAAAGTTGGTTATCTACTTGATGATGTAAGAGATAAACATAAGCGGATCAAACAATGTCAATGTTATATAAAAGTAATGCAAGATGCTATTACATATCATTACACATTAGAAAAATTAAAGTTTGAATTAAGTAAAGCTACATATGAGAAGTATCAGGGAAGAACTGAATACTATGACTTGGCATTGGATATGCTTCGATAGTAACTATTAACAGAGAGGATCGGTGGTACAGATGCACTACAAAGAAATTCTGGAATCGTACTATAAAGTAAACGAGGATAAACCAGAAGAATCAGCAAAAAAATTACATACTATGGTAGATAAAATTCTTTCGCAGTTTGGTGGTATCACCGATTTTGATAGAGAAGAATGTTACTCAATAGCAAATTTATATATTTCAAAGTATATAAAAAGTCAATTAGATCAGAACATTGAAGATTTTGATGAAGATAAATTCAATGGTTATATGTATTTTGGAATTACGAATAAGATAAAAACCTATATAACACGTAAAAACAGAGGAAAGAGATGTCAGATTGTAACATCAAAAGAAGGTAATAAAGAAGTCAAACAATATATTTATCCAACATCATTAGATAATTTAATGACAGATGATGGAGAAACAAAATATATGGATGTGATTCCTTCGGATTTTGATATTGAAAGTAATATTGATGTCGGAGAATTATTGAATCTTGGGGAAAATGTAATTAGATATATTAATTCTCTTGGAACTATACAACGTCAAATTGCGGATTTAATAATGCAAGGATACAATTCTACAGAGATCAAAGAGATTTTACATATTTCCGATAAGGAATATTATACATATCTTTCTGATATGAAAGAATATGACAAAAGAAAACTTCTAAAAACAGAAGAATGCGAGAATGTAAATATTGAGGAGGAATTACCAATGGAAACAAAAACGACAACATCAGAAAGAACAAAGTCTACCAGTTATTCAATAGAATCTCTTAGTAAACAGTTAAGACAGCACAGATTAAGAGATAATCATCCATTGCAAAGAACTTCTGGACAATGGAATTTACTTACAAAAAGTGAATTAATTTCTGATATTTTACAAGGTAATTCACTTTTACAGATTGTAATTTCAGAAGAAATCAAAGCCGGAATTACGATGCACTGGTTAATTGATGGCAAACAGCGTTCTACAAATTTAAAAGATTATCTGGAAGATGGATTTGCTGTTTCAAAGAATGTACAGAGATATATGATTGAATATCAGACTGATAAGACAGATGAAGATGGTAATGTGATTTTGAATGAAGATGGATTTCCAATACCCGAAAGTAAAACATTTGATATTCGTGGAAAGAAATTTTCTCAGTTACCAGAAGAATTACAGGATAAATTTAAGGATTATCAAGTTCCTGTAATGCTTAATCTGAATTGTACAAAGAAAGATATTGCTTATGATATTGCACGATTCAATAGATGTAGACCAATGAACGTTTCTCAGTCAGGATGGCTAGGATTGGAAGAATCCTATGCCGAATATGTAGATAAGATTTTAAAGATGGACTTCTTTAAGGTTGATTGTGATAAGTCAAGTTATTCAAATACGAATATCAAGAATGGATCACTTAGAAGAGTCATTATTGAAGCAATAATGACATCTAAATATCTTAGCCATTTTGATAAAGACTTTGGGAAAATGTGTATTTACTTAACAGAAAATGCAAATGAATCAGTATTTATTGATTTCTATTTGACATTGGAGAAATTATCTAATGTGTTAAGAGGTGATACATCGGATATTTTTAATAACAAAAATTCATTTTTATGGTTTGCGTTATTTGATAAATTCATAGAATATGGCGTTGAAGATAATAAATTCAATGATTTTATTCAGGAGTTTAAAGAAACATTACATAGCAAGGAAATTGACGGTATTACATATGATTGTTTAAATGGTCAGAAAGGTACAAAGGATCGCTCTTCTGTAACAAAAAGATTCAATCATTTACTTACTCTGATGAAAGAATACTTACATATAGAAGATTCTGTTGAAGAATCAGAATTAGATGTAATCGAAGATGATTTATTTGATACAGAAGTAGTAGAAGAATCTGATGATAAGAAGCCAATTATTGCAGAAGTAACAGAGTATTCAGCTATTGGAAACAAAGAAATCGAGCATGTTAGTGGAGAAGTAGTAGATAAAGATACTTTAGAATTTGTAAAAATGTGTGTTGATGATGATGTGACAGATGCCGATATCCTGGATTATGAGGAAGATTTGGATGTTGTAACACTTGATGTTGATAATAATTCAAAACTCTTAGATGGAGTAAATCATAAATCTCTTATTGCTCTTATTGCTTATGCTTATAAGATGGATGAGGATATTGACGATTGGTTTAAGGACTACTTTAAAAGAACAAATACATATGAGATTGATCAGAAGAGAAATTATTTACATATGAGGAACGACTTCATTAGATTCAATAAGAAAGGGGCTACTGCATAATGAAGATGAATCTTTCAGAAATCAAAATTCCAGAGAGTTTTGAAAATAGTGTACCAAGTTTATACAAATATGAAAAATGTTGTAGATATTATAAAGAAATAGGAAATCAGGATAGGTACATAGTAGTAGATGAGAAGAATGTTTTAGTAGATGGCTACATAATGTATCTGGTGTTAAAAAGTCATAATGCTGAGAGTTGTGATGCAAAACGTATCACGTTAAGAAAACATAAATATACTGATAAACAACGTGTAAGATATGGACGTTTAGTTCCACCTGAGAAAGTTCTTACATATAAAGAGAAACCAACTGTATATATTTATGGTAAACATCCAAATGGAATTATTAATAAAGAATATGTTTGGAGATTGCCAAAATCAAAAGAGAATATGTATGATGTGTTGCTGCCAGGAGATTTGATTTATTGCGGTACAAAGAATGGAATTGCTCCTGTGATTATAACAAGAATTGAGAAACGTGATTCATGGGATACAGATTTGAAAGTAAAATTTGTTTGCTCAAGAATAATCATTAGAAATGGAGAATTATTAAAATATGAGATTGATAAGGATGGATCAGCTAATGTGTAAACATGAGTGGGTATTGATCGAAAGACCTCGACATATTAAATATGATTATGATGGTTGCGAAGTTGTGATTGGTAAATGTCGGTGTACGAAATGTAAGAAGATAAAAGACAGGAAGATGATTGGACATCAGATTGGAAATATTTTTGAAGAAGTAAATACATAGAATCGTGGTTTCATGGTAAAAATTTCTAATATTTCTTAATAAAATCCCATAAAAATTACAATTTAATATAAAGGAGATTAATACTATGGCTATCATTGGCGCAATTTTAGGAGATATTGCAGGTTCACAATATGAATTTGGTAGACCGATTGATTTAGACTGGAAGAATTGTAAGTTATTTACTGATAGATGTTATTTTACAGATGATACTGTAATGACACTTGCTGCTAAATTAGCAATTCTTAATAATAAATCTTTCGCAGAATCATATAGAGAATGGGGAAGAAAATATCCAAATGCAGGATATGGAAACAATTTTGAAACGTGGTTAAGATACGATGATGAAACTACATATGGAAGTTTTGGTAATGGATCTGCAATGAGATGTTCTTATGTCGGAGAACATTTTAATACAGAAAAAGAAGTTATCGAATGGGCTACAAAATCTGCTGAGTGTACACATAATCATTCAGAGGGAATCAAAGGAGCAGTTGTAACAGCAATGTGCATTTATATGGCAAGAACAGGTGCTACAAAAGCAGAAATCTATGAATATGTGAAGAAGAATTACCCAAAAGACGATTATCAATATAGTGTTGAATATAAAATTGAAGACTATAGAAAGACATATCAGTGGAATGAAACTTGTCAAGGAAGTGTACCTGTTGCAATAAGATGTTTTCTGGAAAGTGATGATTATGAAAGTTTCTTGCGAAATGTATTCTC